>PPYF01208521.1_pt1 | contig 39327 bp, 23 predicted proteins | sample 1559871 | NCBI WGS metagenome assembly PPYF01 (sample SAMN08240021, study PRJNA423297) | Human gut metagenome, whole genome shotgun sequencing project.
CTTTTTCGACTCCGTCGCAAGCAACTTTGATATCATATCACAAGTTCTTTTCGATGTCAACAACTTTTTTAAGTTTTTTAAAACTTTTTTGAATTGTTTTCATCAAACGGAGAAGGAGGGATTTGAACCCTCGCACGGCGCAAACCGTCTATACCCTTAGCAGGGGCACCTCTTCAGCCACTTGAGTACTTCTCCAACTTGCCTGATTCCTGCTCATTTGTCATGAGCAAAATTGATTATACTAAAGGTTTCCATGTTTGTCAACTATATTTTAATCAGTTTTCCATTTTTTTCGATTTCCATATTTTTTCCTGTATTCTCCGGGTCCTATGCCTATCTGTTTCTGAAACACCTTGGAAAAATGGCTCTGGGAACAGAATCCCAGATAGAAGGCTATATCCTGAATTTTATATTCTGAATACTTCAGCAGATTTTTCCCCCTTCTCACTTTTTCCCATCGAATATAGTCTGTAATTGTTATCTTCTCGGATTCGCTAAACAGATGGGAAAGGTAATCTGGATTGACGCCCAATTCCTTTGCCATATCTGATACATGGATCACATCATGTAAATGACTGAATACATAATCCTTCACCTGCAAAATCAGAGGATTATCCGATTTTGAAGATTTTACTCCCCAATTTTCTTTTTTTACAAGTCGCGCATAGGCAAACTGCGCCTCTCTTTTAAATACTTCTACCTCTGGAATATTATCAATTTCCTCTACCTGCCTGATAAAGCTGTCTGCAAGAGAAAATGATTGTTCCACACCGATTCCGCCGCGGATAGCCGCTCTGGAAGCAAGCGTAATGTTTCCGACCGCCACATTTTTGCTGCTCCTCAACGGGTCTTTCGCCAAAATCCCTATTTCTCCGCTGTATGTCTCTGAAATGCTTCTCGCAAGGGCTTCCGTATCTCCCTTTTCAATACTGTCCAGTTCTCTCAGTTCCTGTTCATAAGGATTATGATGCTCTACATTTTCCTGAGCGCTGAACAGATCCTCCGATATTTTCTCATATAGTTTACTGGAAACAGAAAATGTCTGCCTATTTTTCTCCAAAATCTCTGCTACTGTTAATTCTTCTCCCGTAAGATGCCAGTGAATGAGCAATATTTCAGATAGCAGAACATAGATAGAACCCTGTCTGGATTTTTCTTTTTCATGAACGCTTTCCAGAAAGATCGGTCCCGCCACCATAAGATTCTTCTCCGGCAAACCTTTCTGGAAAACAACAAATGTTCTGTGATTTTCTGTAAACATTCCCGGCACGCCGCTGCCTTTGAAAGCCAGAATTTTTTCTGTGAGTTCTGGATGGTCTATATATAATTTTGTAATCTCCATCTCTTCCCCAAACATTTGGATGAGTATTCCATTTTCATCCATAATGAAAAATGGGCTGTGCATAATATTTACCATGTGATTTATAAAATATTCCGCAAACACCATATTTACTTCCTCTATTCTTCTCCATTCATTTTACAGATAACGCTTGCAGGAGAAATCTTTCCTTCTTTCCTATTCATCTGTATCTTTTTTTCCTCAATATATTCTTCTGCACCCTGGGTCTGAAGATATCTTTCAATCGAATCTTTCACTTTTTCAAACGGTATCAGCCCCTGTTCTGTGCGTGCCAGGCATTGGATCATACATACTGCCCCATTTTGCTCGTAGGGAACGCTTATTTCCCCTGTTTGCAGAGCAGAAGCCGTCTCCCATCTTTGCGTATACGCTCCGCTTTTTCCCTCCTGGGTATCTTTGGAATTCAGATCCAGCTCTTCCAAAAATACTTCTGGGTACTTTTCCGTCAGTTCTGTTATGTCCATCCCCTTTTCCATATCGCGATACAATTTCTCTGCCAGTTCCCATGCCGCAGTATTCTCCTCCTCTGTGGAAAATCCAATCTCTGCATATAAAACTTTTACTCCCACATCATAGCGATATTCCTGTTGGTTTGCGTCATAATATTTTTTCCACTGTTCTTCCTTCACATGAGCGTTGTCTCTGATCCATTGATTTTTTATCTGCATTTCCAGATTCGAATACCAATATTCGTAATAAGAACTATCCTCAAATTCTGTGAGTCCATACAATACTTCGCTGTCCTCTGCTTTGTCTGCCCGTTCTTCATTTTCCTGTCTCTTGTTTTCCATCAATTCTTCATATGTATAATCTTCTATAATCCCCTCTTCCACTGCTATTTGTTTTAAGGTATAAGCCTCTGTCAACTGTTCTGTCACAATTTCATCTAACAATTTGTAAGGAATCTCTCCATTTCGTTCGGTTGTCCAGAAATCTTTCTGATTAACCTCTTCCGTACTGTAATTTCTAAGGATCTGATTGCTGTTTTTTTTCGCCAACATTTCATATTCTGCTTTTCTCACTGGTTCTTCATTCAAGTAAAAAACCACATCATCTTCTTTATTTTCTTTTCTGCCACATCCCGAAAAAAGCAGAATAGCTGCAAGGATCGTAAAGATCCCCGCAGCCATCGGGAAGGGCGCTCTTCTATCATGCCCCATAAAAACTCCTATCTGTTATGTTGTCTGCGTTTTACAAAAATCAGTATACCAATAACAGCTACTGCCATCAATACTCCGATCACATGAATTGCGATTTGTGTCTGATCCCCCGTTTTTGCTCCCTGGGAATCTGTCGTTGTACTTCCTGCTCCTGCATGAGTGCTGCCATTTCCTGTACTACTGCTTCCTCCATTTCCGCCAGCGCCTGCTGCACCATTTCCATTATTTGGATTTCCGGTGTTATTCCCGTTATTTCCTCCTGAAACCACATGAACCTTTTTCAGTCCGTTCACTGCTGCCGCCAGATTATTATAAGCTTCCAGAATCTCTTCTTTTGTCGCATCCTCTTTCGCAAGGACTTCTGCCGCTGCTTTCTGCGACTCAACAAATACTTTCCAGGTGGACGCCGTATAATCTTTTTCCACTTTGCCTAAAGTATCCTGATACAGTTTTTCCAGCTCTGTCTTATCGCCTTTCTCCGGATCTGTCTGCGGAATCTTTTCTTCCAGCGCATTCAGGGCGGCTTTCAGCGCTGCTGCTGCCTCGTCTACCTGTGCCTGTGTCGCTTTTTCATTCTTATATACTGCTTTTGCCTGATCCAAAGCAGTTTTCATTGTTCCGTAAGAATCCTCCGTATACTTCGTTTCATCTGTTGCTTTCGCTATTTCTATCTGTTTTTTCAGTTCATTTTTATCTACTGTTACAACAGGTTTTTCTGCATATTCACTGGCTCCTATATCGATCTTTCCATCAGAAAGCGCCGTTCCGTAATAGTCTTTTCCCGGTTTTGCCGTCGTATTCTCTACCAGCTCACCTTTCAGACTTTCCACCTGTACATTTGGTGCATCTGGATGCTCTGCTCCTGCATTGATACACGGAGAATCTTTCTGCAGTTTAAATCCATTGACGGTTCCAAGCGTTGTCTTTCCATCTGTCCAGCTTCCTGCCGTATGATCTTTTACATCTGTAAACAATGGATCTGCCGCTATCATCGTATCATCGTTTGCACTTGCGCCGTATACAATCTCAGAACCACCATATACGCAGTTGTTATAATAAGAGATGCCTTCTTTTGTACTTACGCTTCCTTCTTTTGCCGGACCATAGAAAATATTGTTAAAGACAGATACCTCTGAAATCACCGGTCCCTCCCAGTAAGAATCAGGAGTCAGAGATGCGCTGTATCCTGTTTCTGCCCAATACATGGTATTATTATATACCTGTACGCCTACAGAACCATATTTTCCAGTACCCATACGGATCATTGGAGCGCCGTCATACAGACCGTCATTGACACTGACGTTGTATCTTGCAATATTATTGACCGTTGCTCCCGGTCCGGGACACAGCATCAAAAATCCTCCCAGATTATCATGACTATAGTTATATTCATACAGACAATTCTGTACCCCATAGTCAAAATCAAATGCCATACTGTCATTTCCTACCGCTGTTCCGACAGAATTTTTTGAAGAATTACATGCTTCGTTGTAACGGAACGTCACATTATCGGCATCCCAGCTCCACAGCGCCGCATGATTGGGATTTGCACTGTAATCCCATTTGCTTTCTGCCGCATTATCGATCAGATTATACTGTACCAGCGCATCTTTTGTATTGATTGGAACGATACCGTCACCTGCCACATCATGAACATAGTTATTTTCAATCACTACATTACTGCTGCCGATCCATTTTCCGTTTCCTGCATTCTGATAGCCTGTATCGCTGCTGCTTCCTCCCACCAGTTTGCGGCTTGCCCAGACACTTTCCATGTAAATTGCTTCATGGCAGACATCGGCAACTTCATTTCCTTCAATCGTCAATCCGTTAAACCAGGATTCTACCAGACCGGTATGGTTCTTTCCTTCTCCGGTAACAACCACGATCAGACCTCCCGCTGCTTTCTCAGCGCCGCCTCTCATCAGACCGTTGACATCATGGATTTTATTATTTCTGATCACAACATTGGTCAATTCTCCCGCATCCCGGTTTTCCACCACAAGACCAGAGAGTAATTTACTGCTCTGTGTATATTCTCCTTCTACAGAAGAATCCCAGTTGGTAATTTCCAGATTTTCTATGATGATGTTTTCACTGTTTACTACATGGACTGCTGCCAGTTCTTCTTTTCTTTCTGCCTGCCAGCCGGCTCCATTTCCGTTAATAACCGGTTTTGCTCCTTCTCCGTAGCTTCCGATCACAACGGGATGTTCGGCAGTTCCTTCTGCATTTTTAATGGTCAGCTGTTCTCCATTCCATACGCAGCCTGCTCTCAGAAGAATACTTCCCCCTTCTGTCAATTTTCTCACGGAAGATGCTTTTGCAAGAGTTCTCCATGCTGTTTCTGGAGTCGTTCCGTCATTGTTGTCATCTCCGTTCGCTGCGTCCACATAATACGTAGTATCTCCTGTCGGTTCATGGATAGATATCAAGTCCTCCATAGCGTTCTGAAGTTTTACGATCATCAGCCGGATTTCTCTCTGCTTCGTTTCCTCTGTTGCATTTGCCTTAAAGTCCTCTGCTTCTTTCACAACCTTCTGGAATGTCTGCCAGGATTCCGGTGTGTATTCACTTCCCTGAAGCTGTCTGATTTCTTCCATCATTTTGTCAAATTCTGTCCAGTCTAAAGCGCCGGATACTTCTTTTAATTCCAGATGATCCAGATAACCTTTTGCTCCATTTTCTGTCCAGGTATACATTTTTACCGTATTGATATTTTCTGGTGTCGTAAATCTGATTTCAAACGGCATCCAATCGGTTGCTCCTGCAGCTACCTGATATGCCTGTTTCTTATCTGTATTCGTGGTGTCTGTATAATTACTGTCTGTAGACGCCACGCAGTAAATCTCTTTTCCGTCTACATTGACACCGGCATAGTAAACTTTATTTCCGCTTACTTTAATGTTTCCTGTAAGAACGTATTCGGTATTTGGTTCTACGGAAACCTCCTGATTGCTTCCATCTCCCCAGTCATATATATTTCCGTTGTCTTCCAGATAATGTGTCCCGTCCGGGCAGTTTTCTCCTTCCAGAACAGAAGCTCCAGCTCCCAGATTCCATCCGTCAGTTCCATTCTCAAAACTTCCATTTACCAGAAGATTATCTCCTGTCTCTGGAGCTGTCTGATCGGTCTTTATAATACCAATCCAACTTAGCACCGGATCACTTCCTGACGCTTTGCTCACTGTAACCAAAATATGATTGGAATCCTCCGGAACAGTAACTTTTGTCTGTTTTTGAAGTTTCTGCTCTCCAGACATGGTATATGTGCTGGTTCCAATCTCCGTCTCTTTTCCTTCCCCATCCACCGAGGTAACGGTTACCTTGATTCCTCTGGTGCTGCTCCACCACTCCTGATGACCTGTAGATACCACATAATTTCCCGGTTCCACTTCAAAGCTGTATTCAATGCTTCCTTTACTGGTTGCCCACCATCCTGTGTTATAAAAATCTCCGGTACCTTTGGAACCCATATCCTGAGAATCCCCGCCGCCAGAAGCTCCCGGTGTACTGGTATATCCCCAATTAATTCCTGCATCTGCTCCATAAGCCTGATCCGATACCGTATTCAGAAGATTATCTGCTCCTGCTGCAAATTTTTTATGTACTTCTGAATCATTTCCATCCGTATTCGTATAGCAGTCTGCAAAATAAGTCAAACCGGAAGGACAGGAAAATACCTGTAAAGTGATATCTTTATTTAATTCCGTCAATGTTCCTGTAATACTTACATTTCCGAGAATCTCATTTCCCAAAGCCGCATCTGTTTCGTCCAATTTCCAGGTTATCGGTGTATCGGTGTAATCTTTTCCGCCAAATTTTACGTTTACAGCTGCCGGAAGTTCCTTCATTAATTCACTGACAGAACTTGTTTCCTCTGGAAGCTGTGTCTGAAGCGTTACTTTTCCTTTATTATCCAGCTCGTCTAAAGTCCAGTTACTGTACCTTTTCAACACAATCTCATCATTGGAACCAAATTCAATGGGAAGCCATACATATCTGGAATCGCTCAGATCGCCTCCATTGTCTGGATTCAGCCAACGATCGCCCATATAGATATATTTTCCATTTTCCGGGTCTACCGGGATCACACAAGTACTCTGGGTTCGGAAGGTTGTACCGCTCTCTTCTCCTACGCAGGGATCTCCCATATTTTTCCACGGTCCCAACGAACTGTCTGCAACGGCGTATCTCGCCTGATTGGGATTCCATCCTGTACAGCCGGAAGTGATCAGATAATATTTTCCGTCATACTTAAACATTGCCGGCGCTTCTCTGGAATCGGTGCTGCTGATACAAAAATCTTCCCCCAGAACCATTTCTTCTGCCGGTTTTGCCAGTCCTGTATAGCTGTCATTCATCTTTGCTATATACATAACAGCATTTCCTTCAGAAGAATACATAACATAACCGGTTCCGTCATCATCCTTGAATACGTTCATATCACGAACATGACCGCCGACAGAATCAAAACCATGATTATCGTAATCTGAAGCTAACATATAACTTCCCAAAAGCTTATAGGGTCCGTTTACATTGTCGGAAATCGCAATACCTGCTTTTGCTTTTGCGTAGTTGGAATCTCCTGTAGATTCCGGTGTCTTTCCATCCGCATGAAACCAGATCACATATTTCCCGGTTTTATCATTATACAACATCTTCGGTCGTTCCATTACACATCCCGGCTTCCAGAGATCGTAATAGATATCCTTTTTCTCCTCTTCACTCAATCCCCCGTACAGACTTGTAAAATAAGGATCTGTTGTAAATTCTTCCCAGCTTTCCGCTGTTTTTAAAACAACCCCCTCATCTTTCCAGTTATACAGATCCTGCGAAGAATACATATGGATTCCCGGCATCGGCGTATAACCATTGGAACGGTCTTCCCCAATCCAGTACCAGGTATCGCCAATTTTTTGTACCTGCCCGCCATGCGCCTGAATCTTATATCCGTTCGTATCATACATCTGCGCCCCGTCTACACCGGAAATGGAAGAATACGTCTCCTTATGCAGCTCAAACAAATTTTCATAAGCTTCCTGAATAGCCTTTGCCGCCTGCTCGATCGCTTCTTTGTCTGCTGACTGCTCCTGAATCAGTTTTTCCGCTGCCGCGATAGCTTCATAGAATACTTTCAACGTTTCTTCTGAATAATTACTTCCGTCTCCTACTTTGTCTTTGTAAGAATTGATCTGTTCCTGAAGAACTTCCAGCGCGCTCACTTCACCCTCTGGAATCGCCCGGACGATAATATAGTTCAGCACCGGATCTCCATTCTTATCTTTTCTCGTACCCGGCGTTGCCTGAACGAATACATTCAATTCTCCATCCGTTACTTCAACTTCATATTCCCCGGTAAAATCTTTTGCCTCCTGTTTCGATGTAACTGTTTGTCCTTCAATGAGAACATCCTCGTATTTTGTCCCCCATTTTGACCAGGGATTATTCAATCCCACAGTAACCTTGTAGGTATCTTCTGGAAGTTCGAAGTTGTATCCCAGTCCGCTTTTCCCTTCCGTGTAAGTACAGCCTTTATCTGCCACATATGCATAACTTCCCATAAGAGAATCACTGGCTCCCCCTGCTACTCTCACAGTATATTCATCATCTGGAAGATATCCCCACTGATAACCGACGGCTTCATCAGGACCGTAAGCCTGATCCACATTGGACTGATACAGTCCCTGATGTGCTCCTGACGGAACTTTTCCATTCTCTGGAGTACCGCAGTTTGCCAGATACAGTACATAATCATTCGCTGCAAGCTGCTCTTCTGTAAATTCAGCCTTTCTCTCACTGTTTTCACTTTCTGCGTTTTCCTGCTGTTCTGTCTCTTCCGGCGTAGGCTCTGCCGTTACTTCCGGTGTAGGTTCTGTCGTTACTTGGGGCGTGGCTTCCGTTTTTACCTCCGGCGTAGGCTCTGCAGTTACCTCCTGTGTGGATTCTGTCACAACTTCTGGAAGCTTCTCCCCAGCCTCTTCATTTTCTGTCGCCATAACCGGTACAGACTGTACGATCATTGCTACCGACAACATTCCTGCAAAGAGCGTTTTACCGCCCTTTGCTATCCTTTTCATCGATTTCATAAATACGACTTCCTTTCTTTACCGATACATCCGCTCTTTCTTTTTCCATACAAAAACTACTGCGCCCAATGCACATACTGTCAGGAGTAATGCTGCCGCTACCGGAGTTTCATCTCCTGTTTTTGCTCCCGTAGAACTTACAGAGGAATTCTGATTTGTTCCCGCAGGATTTCCAGAAGAATCCGGTTTTGTTCCTGTTTGTTCGGAACCTGAGGAAGGTTTCTGGTTTTCAGGTTTTGATTCAGATTCCTCCTCCTGCTTTCTTTCCAGAGCTTCCTTTGCCATATACAAATTACTATACGCCTCATCAACCTCTTTCTGAGTCGCATTTTCATCCTCTAATACCTTCTTTGCTGCTTTTAAAGCTTCCGTAAATTTAGCATAGCTTTCTTCTGTGTACCCTTCTGCTTCCAGTTTTACATAGGATTCATACAGGTTTTTCAGCTTATCCTTGGATACTGGATTTTTTGTTTCTTCTTTCAATCCTTCAACAGCTGCTTTCAGATCCTTTAAGGCTGTATCGGCATCTGCCTGAGATAAATCGGGATTTTCCAACGCTTCTTTGGCTTTTGTCAAGGCATCCTGATATACCTGATAAGTGTCTTTTGTGTACCCTTTTTCCGTTTTATCTTTATTTGCCTGATAATAATCCCTTAATTCTGCAATATTTACCAAGCCATCCAATGCGCTTTGAATTGCCGTTATTGCGCTGTTTACTTCTTCCTGAGTCGTCGGATTTTCCAACAGTTCCTTTCCTTTTTTCAGACTCTCTGTTACTTTACTGTAACTTCCTGTTGTGTAATCAGCTTCTGACAATTTTTCTGCTTCCTGCACTTTTTCCTGTAATTTTGATACATCAATTTCAGGAGCTGCCTCTTTTTCACCAGAAATACTGATCCAGCTAAGGATAGGATCGTCATTCACCGCTTTTTTCACTGTTAAAGTCACAAGAGTTTCTTTTTCCAGATAAATGGTTCCCTGGGCGAATGTTTCTGTTCCTTTTACTGCATCCAGATCAAACAGCTTTGTTTCTGTCTGTCCATCCAAAGAGTAATAGACATCCATCGGTCGATCCATATTCCACCATCCGGTACATCCCATCATAATCTGATGTTCCCCTTCAGGAAGCGTTACCTGATAAGAAATATTTTTTCCGCCTCTTGCATACCAGCCGCCTGCATACGGATTAGACACGTTCTCCATGTCAAATGCCGTCATATCGTTTCCATCTCCGCCGACTGTACTCACATAACCCCAGGTATTTTCTTCTGTCTTCGCCTGATCTGCCGCTTCATTCAGCAATTTTCCCTCTAAAGCAGATGCATTTTTCCAGGAAGACGACCCCGGATTGTTACAGTCAATCATATATTCTACATTCTCAGGAATAATCTGTACCTGCGCTTTTGCAGAAGCATTACTGCCTTCCACCGTTCCCTCTACCGTTACATAGCTGTAAGGGATTCCCTCAAAAGATACCCCATCTAAATTCCATGTTACCGCTTTTTCTGTCTTTCCAACGGTAACGGTTTCTGGAAGATCTGGTATCTCTCCCGCATGTACAGCGCTCTCCACTGTTTTCGGTGTTCCATAAGCCGCTGTTAAAACTTCATACTCTGCGGAAGTAATGCGAAGCGGCGTACCGTGTCTTGCTCTTGAAGGCATCCGATACGTTCCCTTTTCTGGAACTGTAAAATCACCACTTTCCAGATCATTCGTTACCAGAGGATAATATCCGATTCCTCCAAAATCATCCACCAGCAGACACCAGGTATCCTGCGCTGCGTCATCCTGATTCAGCTTGAAGATCGTTGGTCCCTCCACATATTGATTTTGATTTAATATTTCCGATGGAACGGACGTATATGTTCCCAACACATTGCTGCTTTTTTCCAAAAAGATTGTTTTTGTAGAAGCTCCAACCTCATTGGTATTTCCACCTTCATTTTTGGTATAGCGATAATATGTTCCGTTATTCTCAATAATTGTCGTGTCAATACTGGATTCATCTTTTTCAATATAAATCTGCGGCTCTGTGAAGGTATAGAAATCACGGGTTTTCGCATAATATACTCTCTGTTTTGCATACTTGTCCGCCGCTACCTTTGACGCCCAATAAACAACGTATTCTCCAGTTGCCGGATCATACGTAGCTTCCGGCGCCCAGGTACATCCTGCATCAATATCGGCAGAAATTTCAACCATACGTTGTTCGGACCAGTTTACCAGATCTGTAGATTCCCACACCATCAAACTCTGGCTTCCCGCTTCCTGCGCTGCTGTCCAGTCATTTTTTCCATTTATTTTCAGATCTGTGGCGATCAGATAGAATTTGTCTCCTTCCGGTGAGCGGATGATAAATGGATCTCTGACTCCCTTTTCTCCTAAAGTAGAAGTCAATACCGGTTGATTACTGTTGAAATCTTCCCAGTTCATTCCATCCTGACTGGATGCAAAGTAAATCTGCTCTCCGTCTTCATATCCTTCGCCTGCAAAGTAAGCAAAGAAATAGTCGGTGTAATCACTTTCCTCTATCGCCTCTGGCGCTGCTTTCACCTGAAGAACAATATCTTTTGTTATCGTCTGTCCCTTGTATGTAAGAGTTGCCGTCATCGTAACCTGCGTATCCGCTGCCGGTCTTGTCACTACGCCAGCCGGAACTTCTCCATAACCTTCTACCTTCTCCGGCTGTACATTTACATCTACTATTTCAGGATGATCCGTTGCCCATGTGATTTCCACACCGCTTTCCGTCTTATCTGGAAGGGTAATATTTCCTCTGACATCCTCTTTATTGGGGATATCCAGCTCTTCTTTTGCCTGATTCAGGATTTCTTCCTCTGACAGTACCGGCGCCTTCTCATACACCTTCAACTCGGAAACATTACATTGCTCCTCACGGGCATATTTGATATATTGGAATGTCTCTGCTTTTCCCGTCAGAAAATCACTGGCATATACCATCGTATCTGTATTCTGTTTCGGCGCTTCTTCTATGGTATAAAGCATTGTCCAGGTAATTCCATCCGCCGAACCGTAGAATGTTCCTCCCACGCACCGATCCGCAAATCCACTTCTCGGCGCATAGCCAAGGGCTGCGATTTCTTTTACTTCTCCCAGATCAATAACGATGTACCCTGCTTCTCCGTTATCAGTATCTACGCCGTCAAAAAAAGTCTCGTAGTTATTGTCCACCACTTTTGCCGGAGTATTAACCGTTCCGTTATTCCAGACTTTTTCTCCTGTAACCTGATCTTCTGTCACTGCAATCTGTTTTACTTCTGGCTTTTCCTCCTCCGTCACTTCACGGATTCCGCTTACACCTTCCACAATATACGTGGTAATAGAATTTGCTTTCATATCTGCAGTAAAAAATCTGTTTTCTGTATCAGCCGCTATGTTGTCACTGTCTGTTACGTCTGCCCATTTCTCTCCTTCTGCCATCGTGCCGCTGGTACGAATCGCAGTAATCTGCTCTCCCATCGTCTCAAAACCGGAAAGATCAAACTTCCAGTTCTTATCCTGATCAGACGTATTCATTGCCACGATAACCGCTTTTTTTCCGTTGGGATCATAAGCTGCCAGTGTTGTCCCTTTACTGCTTCCGATAATGGTATAGCCCGGACGGATATATCTGGAAAATTGTCCATATCCATAATATTTCATACTGAGAACAATATCCTGGTTATCATGGTCTGCTGCTGCCAGCCCCCAATATCCATTAGCGCTTCTGGATTTCCACGCTGCCTCCAGAGCTTCCATACTCAGATAATCGTTAGCGCTTCCCTTATTTACCCAGGACTGTCCATATTCACTGCTGTCTGCGTGCATATCGATGGCATTCCAGAGAATCCATGCAGTTGCATCCAGACCATTTACATCTTTCATAATCGTCTGCGCCAGCCCAAGCGCCGCGCTCATTTCTCCTGCATTCGTTCCGCCTGTATAAGCGCCGTCCACTTCTGACATCCACAGATTTTTTCCTGCTTCCTGAGCTGTTGTTTTTAATCCTTCTCTGTCCGAACCGCTGTAACTATGCGTATCAATTCTTGATACCACGGATTTTGCCTCTTCCGACAACGCGTTATAAGACGTAATCTGCGTATCGATACTTGTTTCATCTGTTGCTGAAAGAATTAAGTCAATTCCTTTTTCTTTTAATGCATTGTTTAATGCTACGATAATTCTTGACTGAGATTCTCCCTGGTCAAAATGACAGCCTTCCTGTTTGTTACTGTTTGCTCCCCAATAATTGGTATAAGGTTCATTCATGGGGGTAGCGCTCTGGAAAGTAATTCCATTATTCTGCCAGTGTTCAATCACATCTGCCATATAAGCTGCAAAAGCATTTACAGAATCTGCCCGCAAATTATCTTTATTAGAATCTGTATTTCCTGAACTACAGCCGCTGACCGTCATAAAATACGGCGGCGAGTTGGAGAATGCTTCCGCTATAAAATCCTGTCCGCTGGCTGCAGCCGCTGCTTTCAGTACATTGATCTGATTTTTATCCGCATCCCAGTTATAATTCCACGCATAACCGCATTCCGCATCTGCTCTTGCAAAATTTTCTTCATACCAGGATAACTCATGTTGGGACGTGTCGATCTTTGTAACGTCTGTCGCATATCCGGGAACGCCTGAATCGGAACGGATAATATGAGGTTCATGTAAAAATTCATCTTCCGTCTCGGCGAGAACTCCTTCATCTCCAGACTTCATCACCGCCATTTTCACAAAATCAAGAGTCCAGTCCGCTTTTCCTGCAATAACGACTTCATTTTCCCCCGCCTGCAATGCCACATTGGGAATTGTCACTACAAACAACATATTATTGTTGCCTGATGCTATCATATTGCTGTTGATCACATCAGCGGAAACCAGATATTCCTCACCTCCGACTCCGAGAACCACGTCTCTTTTATTGCTTCCTGTCAGTGTAAGCAGCAGTTTCACGGTATAAGTTCCTGCCTCCGGCGCCTGCACTTTGTATCGAAGATTATCTCCCTCTCCGGGAGCATCCCCTATTTTGTTGATCCAGCCTATTTTCTTAAAACTGCCCACTGGCATCCCTTTCGTAAAACCAAAATCTGCATCAGAATACGCAAAAGTAACTGACGCCATATCCGTACACTCTTCCACCTGCATTTTTGTTCCCTGATACTCCGGTGTTTTTCCCTCTGTTTCCAGATCATAAAACTGAGCTTTCCCATTTACAGGAACTTCCTGAATTTCTTCCTCTCCTACGTGATCTCCGCCGCCCACATTATAGCGTCCAATATTCATATCCAGACCGCTGTCACTGAAAAATAGCTCTCCTGCTTTTTGGGTAAGCGCATCACTGTAACCGATCCTGTTTGCCCACCAGCAAAGAGAAGTTCCCCAGCCTTCAAATTCGCCAAGACCATCCCCGTTTGTATCATGGAATGGTGAAGCCTCACTGGGTTTCAGTTTTGCTACAGAATCTACTCCTGCCGCCGATACGTTCTGAACATCACCCCATGGAAGAGATGTCAGACACAGTGTTGCCGCTGCTGCCGCGGCGATTCCCCTTTTCCAACCTTTCATTTTTATTCCTCCTAATATTTTTTATTGTGTTGCAGGACTTTCATGCAAATTTCTCCTGTACGTTAATTCTCTAAAATAAATTATACAAAAAATAAGTGCCAAGATATATCACATATCTTAGCACTTTTATACATTTCTTATTATTTTTATTCGTATCTTGCAATCGTATCTTCGATCCGTTCCTTCACCATCGCAGCAATTTGCGTGGTCTTCATCCCTTGATATTCCTCATAAGGAATAGGTTTCAGAAAATGCACCTGAACAGTGAGTTTTTCTATGGAATTGGTATCAAAAGATTTATAGGAATCGATCAGCGCCACCGGCACAATCGGACACTGCGCCTTTACAGCGCTCTTAAAGCTGCCGCCTTTAAATTCCTGCAGTTTGTTCTGCATCTTGCTTCTGGTTCCTTCTGCAAAGATCAGATAGTTTCTGCCTTTTTTCACTTCATCCGCCACCTGCTGGATCACTTTCAGTCCCTGACGGATATCCTCTCTGTCCAAAGGAATCGCTTTCATACAGGCAAATACCTGTTTTAAAAATGGAATATTCGCCACTTCCTTTTTCATCACTACAGAAAATGGACGGGGACACACTTCAAGAATCGCCAGCACATCATATAAGCCCTGATGATTTGGAAAAAACATAAACCCATCTTTCTCGGGTATATTTTCCACCCCATGGGCGTCTATGGTGATCCTGCCTCCCCAGTTGGCTCGCCTGTCGATCATTTTTAAAACCTGATATCGTTCTTCTTCTGTATATTTGTCCACATGGCTGGCTGTGTAGCACAGTTTAAACCAGCCATAGGGCACAAACAGCAGATTCTTAAGTACCATTAAAATAATTCTTTTCATGATTCCTTATCTTCCGCCTCTTCTTCTGTCTCTTCCTTTTTCTCCCGTACCTTTGCAATGCTGGCTACAGAAACATTTTCATCAAGATTCATCAGTTTCACTCCTGAAGTGATTCTTCCCAAAATAGAAATATCCGAACAGGAGATACGGATAATGATTCCCTCCGTGGTGATCATCATAATCTCATTTTCTTCATTAACGGCTTTGACGCCTACCACATTTCCTGTCTTCTCTGTGATTTTATAGCATTTTACGCCTTTTCCACCGCGGTTTTGTGAGGTAAATTCTCCCATCGGCGTCCGTTTTCCCATTCCATTTTCAGAAACGATCAGAAGGTAATCCCCCTGCGTATTCAGCTGCATACCGATTACTTCGTCTCCGTCTCCCAAATTGATGCCTCGCACACCCATGGACACTCTTCCTGTACTTCTCACATCGTTGACGTCAAACCGGATACACTGACCGTATTTTGTCACCAGAATAATATCTTTGGAACTGTCTGCAAATTTTACCTCGATCAGCTCATCATCATCTCTGAGAGAAATAGCTGCCAGTCCTGTTTTTCTTACATTGGCATAATCCAGAATCGGTGTTTTCTTTACCAGCCCCTTCTTCGTTGCCATAAACAGATACTGATCATCCCGGTATTCATTAATAGGGATCACTGCTGAAATCTTTTCTTCCGGCTGAAGCTGCAGAAGGTTAATGATCGCCGTACCTCTCGCTGTTCTTCCCGCTTCCGGTATCTCGTACGCCTTCAGACGGTAAACCTTACCCATATTGGTAAAGAACATCAGGTAATGATGGGTAGTCGTCATCAGCAGCTCATCTATGTAGTCATCCTGCAACGTCTGCATGCCCTTGATTCCTTTTCCGCCCCTGTTCTGATTGCGGAAATTATCTACGGTCATTCTCTTAATATATCCCAGCTTTGTCATGGTGATCACGGTATTTTCGTTGGGGATCAGGTCCTCTATGGAAATATCAAATTCATCAAATCCGATGGATGTTCTTCTGTCATCTCCGTATTTTTCTGCTATTTCCAGAATTTCTGTACGAATTACCCGAAGCAGAAGGTTTCTGTCTGCCAAAATCGCCTGCAATTTTCTGATTTTTTCCATCAGCTCTTTGTACTCTGCCTCCAATTTTTCTCTTTCCAAACCGGTCAGCGTACGAAGACGCATATCCACGATCGCCTGCGCCTGAACATCCGAAAGTTCAAAACGTTCGATCAGCCCGGCTTTTGCGATCTGAGTATTCTGTGATCCCCGAATGATCCGAATAACTTCATCAATGTTATCCAGCGCTTTTAAAAGTCCCTCCAAAATATGAGCTCTCTCCTGCGCTTTATTCAGGTCATACTGCGTTCTTCTTGTAACAACCTCTTCCTGATGGGTGAGGTAATGTTTCAATATTTCCAAAAGGTTCATGACCTTCGGCTGATTATTCACCAGCGCAAGCATGATCACGCCAAACGTATCCTGAAGCTGTGTATGTTTATATAATTTATTCAAAATCACGTTCGCATTGGCGTCTCTTCGCAGCTCAATACAGATCCGCATACCCTCACGGCTGGAATGGTCTGCCAGATCGGTGATACCGTCGATTTTTTTCTCTTTTACCAGATCTGCGATTTTTTCGATCAAGCGGGCTTTATTTACCAGATAAGGAAGCTCGGTAACAATGATCTGACTTTTCCCGTTCGGTAAGGTTTCAATATTCGTCACTGCACGAACACGGATTTTTCCTCTTCCCGTTCTGTACGCCTCTTCGATTCCTCTGGTTCCGAGAATCGTAGCTCCTGTAGGGAAATCCGGTCCCTTCACCACGTTCAACAGCTCTTCTATATCTGTTTCTCTTCCTTCTTCCACGATATTATCAATGATTTTTACCACTGCATGGATAATTTCTCTTAAGTTATGAGGCGGAATGTTGGTCGCCATACCGACAGCGATTCCTGAAGTTCCGTTCACCAGAAGATTCGGAAATCTGGAAGGCAGTACGGAAGGTTCCTTTTCTGTCTCATCAAAGTTCGGCACAAAATCCACAGTATTCTTGTTGATGTCAGCAAGCATTTCCATGGAAATTTTGCTGAGACGCGCCTCTGTATATCGCATGGCAGCCGCCCCATCTCCGTCCACAGAACCGAAGTTTCCATGACCGTCCACCAGAGGATAACGGGTAGACCACTCCTGCGCCATATTTACCAATGCCCCATAGATCGAGCTGTCTCCATGGGGATGATATTTACCCATGGTATCACCCACGATACGGGCACATTTTCTATGTGGCTTATCCGGACCGTTGTTCAGCTCGATCATGGAGAACAATACTCTTCTTTGTACTGGTTTCAAACCATCTCGGACATCCGGCAGGGCCCGGGATGCAATTACACTCATGGCATAATCTATATAAGATTCTTCCATTGTCTTTTGCAGGTCTACTTCCTTGACCTTATCAAAAATATTATCTTCCATCTTCTTCTCCTTCTGCCTCCGGCAGGCTGCAAAACTTTACCGTCTGTCGTTAAATATCCAGGTTTTTCACCTTCAATGCGTTCTCTTCGATAAATTCCCGACGAGGTTCCACTTTATCTCCCATCAGGGTTGTAAAGGTCAGATCCAGTTCAGAGGACGCCTCTTCATCCATCGTCACCCGCAAAAGAACTCTCCGCTCAGGGTCCATGGTGGTCTCCCAGAGCTGGTCTGCATCCATCTCTCCCAGTCCTTTATATCGCTGGATCTTATTATTTCCGTCTCTTCCAATCTCCACCAGAATATTATTCAACTCCTGGTCGCTGTACGCATACCAGATTTTTTTATTTTTCTCGATTTTATACAGCGGAGGCTGCGCCAGATATACATACCCCTGTTTGATAAGCTCCGGCATAAACCGATACAAAAAGGTCAGCATCAGCGTGGCAATATGCGCGCCGTCCACATCGGCATCCGTCATGATAATGATTTTGTGATACCGTAATTTTGAAATATCAAAATCCTCATGAATCCCTGTTCCAAATGCTGTGATCATCGCTTTGATCTCTGCGTTTCCATAAATTCTGTCCAGTCTTGCCTTCTCTACATTCAAAATTTTTCCACGCAAAGGAAGAATCGCCTGAGTAGCCCGGCTTCTGGCTGTTTTTGCAGAACCGCCGGCGGAATCTCCCTCTACGATATAGATCTCGCAGTTCTTCGGATCTTTATCCGTACAGTCTGCCAGTTTTCCCGGCAGCGCCAGACCTTCCAGCGCAGATTTTCTTCTGGTCAGATCCCTCGCCTTTCTCGCCGCATCTCTGGCTCTCTGCGCCAGAACAGACTTCTCCACGATTACCTTTGCCACCGATGGATTCTGCTCCAAAAAGATCTCCAGCGCATTTCCTACCACGTTATCTACAGCGCCTCTCGCCTCACTGTTTCCCAACTTCTGCTTCGTCTGTCCCTCAAACTGCGGTTCCTCTATTTTCACGCTGACGATAGCGGTCAGACCCTCACGGATATCCTCGCCTGCCAGCTTTTCCGTATCTTTTAATAATTTATTTTTTCTCGCATAATCATTAAACGTCTTTGTAAGGGCATTTCTGAATCCCACGATATGGGTTCCGCCTTCCGGTGTTGTAATATTATTTACAAAACCATAGGTCGTCTCATTGTAAGAATCGTTGTGCTGCAAGGCCACTTCCACCACAACGCCATCCTTTTCCCCTTCACAGTAAATGATTTCCGGGTAAAGGGCAGTCTTACTCCTGTTTAAGTATGTGACAAATTCTTTAATTCCACCCTCATAGTGAAATTCCTTTGTCACCGTTTTCTCTTCCCGTTCATCATGAAGACGGATCTTCAGTCCCTTGGTAAGAAAAGCCATCTCGCGGAATCGCTGTTTCAGCGTATCGTAATCAAAAACTGTATCCTCAAAGATCTCCTTATCCGGCAAAAACGTTACCATGGTTCCCGTCTTCTCCGGCTCGCACTCATCGATCACTTTTAATTTATAAATCGTTTTTCCCCGCTCATATCTCTGCCGGTATACCTTTCCCTCCTGGAAAATCGTTACCTCCAGCCATTCAGAAAGCGCATTTACAACAGACGCCCCCACACCGTGAAGTCCGCCGGATACCTTGTACCCTCCGCCGCCGAATTTGCCGCCTGCATGAAGGATGGTGAATACCACTTCAACAGCAGGAATTCCCGCTTTATGATTAATTCCCACCGGAATACCTCTTCCGTTATCGATAACCGTAATGGAATTATCTTCATGTATGGTCACGTCAATCACATCACAAAAACCTGCCAGCGCCTCATCCACCGCATTATCTACGATCTCATAGACAAGGTGGTGAAGTCCCCGGGTGGATGTGCTTCCAATGTACATACCAGGACGTTTTCTGACTGCCTCCAAACCTTCCAGTATCTGGATCTGATCTGCTCCGTATTCTGTACTCATCCTAATCCTCCTAATTATTCTTAAACACGTTTCCGTCAATCACCCGGAAAACTCTGTTAATATCAAACTGATTCTGTATAAATTCATCCAGCCCCGTACAGGTGATCATTGTCTGAATCTCATGGATGCTCTGCAAAAGATAATTTTGCCTGTTACTGTCCAGCTCTGACAGCACATCATCCAGCAAAAGCACCGGATGATCCTTTATAATTCGCCGGACCAGATATATTTCTGACATTTTCATAGAAAGAGCCGCCGTTCTCTGCTGCCCCTGAGAACCATATTTTCGAATATCGATCCCATTAACCTTCACACAAAAATCATCCCTGTGCGGTCCTGTAGAAGACATTTTAAATCTGAGATCCCGATCCCTCGCCTTTTGAAGCTTTTCCTCGAAGAGCGCCTCCTCTACATCCGGTTCATACTCCAGCTGGATCTCCTCTTTTCCCCCAGTGAGATTTTTATGGATATCAAAAATAATCTCATTCAGATCGCAAAGGAAGGCTTTCCGGAGAGAAATGATCTTCTTTCCATAGTTGACAAGCTGCATATCCCACACATCCAACGTCTCTGCCAGCTGAGGAGAAAAAGCAATATCTTTGAGCAACTTATTTCTCTGATTCAGAATCTTATTATAGTCCGCCAGATCCTGCAGATAAATCTTATGAAGCTGACACAATTCCAGATCCATAAAACGCCTTCTCTCCGCAGGACCATTTTTTATGATATTCAGATCCTCTGGAGAAAAAAACACCAGATTCACAATTCCAAACAACTGAGACGCCTTCTTAATGGGAATTCCGTCGATGGCAATCCCCTTGGAACGGTTCTTCTTCAGATGCATGTCGATCTTATGGGAAACTCCATCCTTCTTCACCATCATTCGGATATGAGATTCATCCTGATGAAACCGAATCATATCCTTGTCCTTACTTCCCCGGTGGGACTTTGTCGTTCCCGCAAGATAAACCGCCTCCAGAATATTGGTTTTTCCCTGCGCGTTATCCCCGTAGAAAATATTGGTCGCCGGATCAAAGTCTATGCATAAATATTCATAATTTCGATAATTTTTCAATTCCAGAGATTCTATATACATTCTTCACCAACTATAAGCCTTCTTGCATTTTTCGAACTTTTGCAAGTTTTTTATTTTTCCACTTTTATTTCCTGTCCGTCGTAAGCGAACACATCTCCCGGATACAGCTTTCGCCCTCTTCTGGTGTCTACTTCCCCGTTCACTGTAACCAGTCCATCCTGAATAACCAATTTGGCTTCTACGCCGTCCTCCACAAGATTTGCCAGTTTCATTGCCTGACCTAATTTAATAAATTCATCTTTTAATGTTATACTTTCCATAATCTCTCACTTTCTATCTTGCCGTGTTAAAGTTGACCGGAAGAATCAGGTAAATATAAGATTCTGTTTCATCTTTGATAAAACAAGGTGCTTTCGGATTTACCAGATAAATTGTGATTTCTTCGTCATCAATAACTTTCAGCGCATCGATCAAAAACCGGGGATTAAACCCGATCATAATATCTTTTCCTTCTTTTGCGATATCAATATCTTCATTCATGGAACCAATCTGAGAATTGATATTCAAAACCATCTGATTTCCTTCAATATTGATAATAATTGGTTTTTTCTCTCCTTCTTTTACAAAAAGAGTCGCTCTGTCGATACAATTTAAAAATTCTCTTTTATTAATTTTGATTTTTGTTTCATAATCACTGGAAAGCATTTGTTCAATACGGAAATATTCTCCTTCGATCAGTCGGGAAACCACAACTGTATCGTCAAATTCAAAGACAATATGGTTATCCGTAAAGAAAATCTGCACCTGATCTTCCACTTCACCGGACAAAATCTTACTGATTTCATTCAATGTTTTTCCCGGAACAACTACTTTTTTATCGCCATAACTTTCTTTCAGCTCAATTTTTCGGATGGCGATTCTATGACCGTCAAGAGAAACAACTTTTAGGATATTATCCTTAATTTCAAATAATTCTCCCGTCATTAATTTATTATTTTCGTTGGTTGCAATAGAAAAAATAGTCTGACGGATCACTTCTTTTAGTGTGTACTGAGATAAAACAATCCCGTCATTTTTTTCTATCATAGGAAGATAAGCAAAATCTTCTCCGTCTCTTCCCGGTATCGTAAACTTTGCTTTTTCACAGGTAATGGTTGTATTTAATTTATCATCTGTTTGAATGACTACTTCATTATCTGGAAGTTTTCGGATAATTTCAGAAAAAAGTTTAGCGTCTAAAGCGACAATTCCTTTTTCTTCAATGATTCCCTGAACTTTTGTTTCAATTCCCAGCTCCATATCGTTAGAAGTAAATGTAATTTCTGAAGCAGAAGCATTAATTAAAATGCATTCTAAGATTGGCATTGTTGTTTTTGATGAAACAGCTTTCAGTGAAATATTAACGCTCTTTTGTAATTCGCTTTTGGAACAGATTAATTTCATAATGTGAATAACTTCCTTTCCTGAACCTGAAGGTCCATACATGTAAAAAATATAAGAAATTCGTAGTATTCGTAGTAGAGGTTGTGAAAATGTGTAAAAGTACAGTTTGTCCTTGAAATATCATGTTTTAGCTGAAGTATAACTTTGTGCATCCAGTAGAAGAACACAGTGAATGAAAAGTGGATGCTTTTTAGAGGCTTAAGTTGTCCACAGGTTATACACAGACAATTAACAAAAAGAGTGTGGACAAGTCGTCCTTCTACTAGCTGCCCGGCTGAAGTTTTTTCTTCAGAATCTCCACGGCTTTTTGCGTTGCGTCGGAGGTCTCCAGTTCCTGTTCGATTTTTTCACAACCATGCATAATAGTCGTGTGATCTCTGTTGCCCAGAGATTTTCCTATGGATTTTAATGGAATATTGGTAAGTTCCCGGCACAGGTACATAGCGATCTGCCGCGGATAAACGACTTTGCTGTTTCGCTTATTGCCAGTGATTTCTTCTGGTGTAACGTCAAAATGTTCCGCTACGGTACTGATGATGTATTCTGGTGTGATTATTTTTTTCTCATTTGGAGAAATGATATCTTTCAACACAGTTTCCGCCAGATCCATAGTGATTTCCCGCTTTTCCAGATTGGCGTATGCAATGATCTTGTTCAGAGAGCCTTCCAGTTCACGGATATTAGATTTTATATTTTTGGCAATATATTCGATAATTGCATCATCCAGATTATAACCGTCCATTTCTTCTTTTTTCCGAAGGATGGCTACTCGGGTTTCATAATCAGGGGAGGAGATATCTGCAAGAAGCCCCCATTCAAAGCGGGAGCGGATACGGTCTTCCAGAATTTCCATATCTTTCGGCGGTTTATCACTGGAGATGATAATCTGTTTTTTTGCTCCGTGGAGCGAGTTAAAGGTGTGGAAAAATTCTTCCTGTGTAGATTCTTTTCCTATAATAAACTGAATATCGTCGATGAGAAGTACGTCGATATTCCTGTATTTTTCACGGAATTTGGTCATAGCCGTGTTATTTCCGTTTCGAATGGCTTCGATTAGCTCATTGGTAAAAGCTTCGCTGGTAGTATAAAGAATTTTCATGGACGGATCTTTTTCCAGAATAAAATGAGCAACGGAATGCATCAGATGGGTTTTTCCCAGTCCTACGCCGCCGTAAAGAAAAAGGGGATTGTAAATTTCTCCCGGTGATTCCGCCACAGCTAAAGAAGCCGCGTGAGCAAACTTATTGTTGCTTCCCACAACGAACGTATCAAAAGTATATTTTGGATTCAGATTGGCAAGTTCTTTATTCATATTGAAATTAGCAGGAACTGCCTTTTCTTTTTCTTCCTCCTGAATATCTTCAGGGAGGACAAAATGAATGTCATAATCGGCGCCAGTCAATTCAGAAATAGCTACTTTTAAAGGCAGAGCGTATTTTTTGCTGATATAATTTAAACCGACCTGCTGGGAGGGAACTAAGATTGTTACCACCAGATCTTCAATTTTATGAATTTTTAATGGCTTCAGCCATGTCTTAAAGGAAACATCAGAAAGTTCGTGTTCCTTTTTTACCGTTTCCAGGATTTCGTCCCATTTTTCAATAATGATTTCCATGATTTCCTCCATTAGTGCAAGGTTACTGCAATCTCTGCCTAAAAAAAGAAACCTGTAAAACATGTTTCTTTTAAAATTGGCGTATGTTGACTGAGATACTATCTCTACACTATCTTATAATAAAATGTGGATTTAATCAATGATTAATTGTGGATAAGTTGATAAATAGTTTTGGATAAAAGAAGTTATCCCGAAGTGGTGGAGAAAAGATGTGGATTTATACACCGCAAAAAATAACGAAAAATAGGGGAAAAAGGAAATTGTTTCTATTTTTTACACAATAATAGGGGGAGTTATCCACAACTTATCCACAAAGTGGGGATAACTTACGTAAACTATGTGTACAAAAGGTGTATATTTCCTTTTATCAACAAAATATGAAAAAAACCCCGATTTTGCTTGACTTGACAAATATTTATGAATATAATTGAAATGATGTTTTCTGACATACATGAGAGAATACAACCGAATAAGTGGTTTTGATTGAAGGAGGTGCCTTAGATATGAAAATGACATTTCAGCCTAAAAAGAGATCCAGAGCGAAAGTTCACGGATTCAGAGCGAGAATGAGTACAAAAGGCGGCAGAAAAGTTCTGGCTGCAAGAAGATTAAAAGGAAGAAAAAGCTTATCAGCATAAGACCGCATAAACTGTGGTCTTTTCTTCTCTTGAAAAATATTAATAATAATTCTTTAAAGGTAAATTCTATGGAATATTCAGAGAGCTTAAAGAAAAACAGAGACTTTCAGTTGGTTTATAAAACAGGAGCATCCTATGCGAACAGATATCTTGTCATGTATGTGCGGGAGAATCAGCTGAATAAAAACAGAATCGGAATCTCCGTTAGCAAAAAAGTGGGTAACAGTGTAGTACGCCACCGGCTCTGCAGACTGGTGAGAGAGAGCTACCGTCTGCATGAGGAAGCATTTCATAGAGGATTGGATATTGTTGTGGTAGCCCGCGTGAGTGCAAAAGAGAGAACGTTTCGTGAGATTGAGAGTGCATTCCTACACCTTGGCAGGCTGCATAAGATTGTGGAAAAGGAACAGAATGAAAACAATATTGATCAAAATGATTAGATTTTATCAAAAATATTTATCTCCTTTAAAGAGAACCCGGTGTCCCTATATTCCGTCCTGTTCCCAGTACGGACTGGAGGCGATACAGAAATACGGGGCGGTAAAAGGAAGTCTTTTGGCTATTTGGAGGATTTTACGGTGCAATCCCTTCTCAAAAGGCGGAGTTGACCCGGTTCCCTGAAAAGACTGTATAAGATAAAGTACAGTCACAAGATATTTTTAGGAGGAAAGATAATTGAACGTTGTATTGACAAAGGTTACTACGCCCATCATCGGATGGATCGGAAGTGTCCTTGGATGGATTATTAATGCAATATACAGTCTGTTGGAATTGATCGGGATTCCCAATATCGGTCTGTCTATTATTTTATTTACGCTGGTAATTTATCTTTTTATGACGCCTCTGCAGATTAAACAGCAGAAGTTCTCTAAGATGAATGCCATTATGCAGCCGGAAATTCAGAGAATTCAGAAGAAGTATAAAGGGAAAAAAGATCAGGATTCTGTAATGAAGCAGAATGAAGAAATTACTGCTGTTTATCAGAAATACGGAGTTTCCCCAACCGGAAGCTGTGTACAGCTTCTTATTCAGATGCCGATTTTGCTGGCATTGTATCAGGTAATTTACCATATTCCAGGTTATATCACCGGAGTTCGTGAAGCATTTACCGGACTGGCTACAAAAATCATATCTGTAGATGGATTCAGCGATATTATTTCAAAGTTCCTGACAGATAATAAGATCAGCATGTATGGTATTACGCCAAATATGACCTTTACGAAGGAAACTACTATCGATTTCCTTTATAAGTTGACGCCGTCTCAGATGGATCGTTTTGCAGATGTTTCTCAGTTCAGCGGTTTTTCTGATCTGTTTGCGTCTGTTTCTGAAAAAGCGAGTCATATGAATACCTTTTTAAATCTGAATATTTCAGATACGCCGTGGGCGCTTATGCAGTCTGGATGGAATCAGGGAAATACAGCAGGATATCTTCTGGTATTTGCGGCAGTGATGGTTCCGATTCTGGCATGGTTTACCCAGTGGCTGAATTATAAGCTGATGCCGCAGCCACAGACGAATAGTAATGAACCGCCAAGTACTATGGAAGCTTCCATGAAAGGTATGAATACGGTAATGCCAATCATGTCCGCTATTTTCTGTTTCTCTTTCCCGGTAGGTATTGGTATTTACTGGATCATCGGTGCTGTGATCAGAAGTGTGCAGCAGGTGGTTATCAACAGATACATGGATAAGATCGATACAGAAGAACTGATTCAAAAAAATCAGGAAAAGATGAAGAAGAAGATGGAAAAACGTGGAATGACTGCCGAGAGAATCAATCAGCAGGCGAGAATGAATGTGAGAAACATTCAGGAACCGGTGAGAAAACCAAATACGAAACCGGCGCTGACGGCTGAGGAAAAGGCAGAAAAAGTGAAAAAATCCACGGAGTACTATAATAGTTCTAATGTTAAACCAGGAAGTTTGGCGGCAAAGGCGAATATGGTGAAACAATTTGATGAGAAAAACAAGTCCAGGAAAAAATAGGGGGAAGGGCTATGGAGTTCAGAGAAATTACTGCGAAAACCGTTGATGAAGCAATCACGAAAGCCTGTCTGGAACTGGGAACCTCCAGTGATAATCTGGAAATTGAGATTGTTCGTGAAGGTACTTCAGGTTTCTTCGGTATCGGAAGCAAGCCTGCAATCATAAAGGTTCGTAAAAAGGTGGAAGAGGAAGAATTTGACATCTTAAAAGAACTGAAAAAAGAGGAAAAGAAAAAAGAAAGAAGAGAGCCTGTTTATCGGGAGCCAAGAAGAGAAGTTAAAAAAGAAGTAAAGACGGATATCTCGAAGGAACAGCCGAAAAAAGAAAACAAACCTGCTGCAGAAATGAAAGAAGAAGCTCCGGTAAGAACAGAAAAAAAACCGGAAGTGAAGAGAGAAGATAGAAAGACGGTAGTCCGTACAGAAGAGCAGATCAAAGCCATGGAGCAGGACGGGAGAAAATTCCTGGAGAGCGTATTCCAAGCCATGGAACTTCCGGTAGAGATTAATATCGTATACGATAAGAATAATGATTGTCTGGATATTGATTTTGCAGGAGAAGATATGGGTATCCTGATCGGTAAGAGAGGACAGACTCTGGATTCTCTGCAGTATCTTACAAGTCTTGTGGTAAACAAAGAGCAGCAGGACTATGTGAGAGTGAAGTTGGATACGGAAAATTACAGAAGCCGCAGAAAAGACACTCTGGAAAATCTGGCAAAAAATATTGCGTTTAAGGTGAGAAAGACCCGCAAACCGGTGGTGCTGGAACCGATGAACCCTTATGAGAGAAGGATCATCCACTCTGCATTACAGGGAAATAAGTTTGTAGAGACTTACAGCGAGGGAAATGAGCCGTATCGTCATGTAGTAGTTGTGTATAAGAAATAATAAAGAAAAGGGGCTGTTGCAATAAACATTTATATTCTTTTAAATGCTTATATGCAGCAGTCTTTTTTGCTATACAGGAAAAAACAGGGGTACAGCACACGGACAGGAGGTCTGGGAAATGACAGGTGATACAATAGCGGCTGTGGCTACAGCCATGACTGTTTCGGGAATTGGAATTATCAGGATCAGCGGAGATGAAGCGCTGGAGATCGCGGGAAAGATTTATCGGTCAAAGAGCGGAAAAAAGGACATCAGAAATGTGGAATCTCACACGATTCATTATGGATTTATCTATGATGGGGAGGAGATTGCAGACGAGGTTCTGGTGATGGTCATGCGGGGACCTCGAAGTTATACCGGAGAAGATACGGTGGAAATCGACTGTCATGGAGGAATTCTGGCGATGAGAAAGGTGCTGGATGCAGTGATCCATGCGGGAGCCAGACCGGCAGAACCGGGAGAATTTACGAAAAGAGCATTTTTGAATGGAAGAATCGATCTGTCTCAGGCAGAGGCGGTTATGGATGTAATCAATGCCAGAAATGAGTACGCATTGAGAAGTTCTATGAGCCAGCTGAAAGGGGCAGTTTTAAACTCTATCAAAGAGATACGCAGCAAGATTATTTATCATATCGCATATATTGAATCGGCGCTGGACGATCCGGAACATATCAGTATTGATGGATATGGGGAAGAATTGGAAGGCGTGGTTGAAGAGCAAAAAGAGAGGATCAGACAGTTGATTGATTCTTTTGCTGAGGGAAAAATGATCCATGAGGGAATAAAAACTGTGATAGTGGGAAAACCCAATGCAGGAAAATCTTCGCTGCTGAATTGTCTGGTGGGAGAAGAAAAGGCGATTGTTACAGATATTGCGGGGACAACCCGGGATGTACTGGAGGAGACGATCGTGATTCAGGGAATTTCTCTCAAAATGATGGACACTGCGGGAATCCGCCAAACCGAGGATGTGGTGGAGAAAATTGGAGTGGAAAGAGCCAGAAAATACGCGAAGGAGGCAGATCTGGTTCTTTGCGTTTTGGATTCTTCCGCTCCGTTGGATGAGAATGATGAAGAAATCTTAAAGCTTTTGGAAGGGAAAAAAGCAATTATCCTGTTGAACAAGAGTGATCTGAAACCGGCGATTACCAGTCAGATGCTGGAAGAAAAAACAGGAAAAACAGTACTCAGTGTCTCTGCAAAAGAGGAGCGGGGAGTAGAAGAGCTGGGGAAGAGAATCAAAGAGATGTTTTTTCAGGGAGAGATTTCTTTTAATGATGAAGTGTATATTACGAACGTACGACATAAAAAAGCGTTGGAAGATGCATATGAGAGTCTGAATATGGTGGAAAACAGTATTTCCATGGGAATGCCGGAAGATTTCTTTTCTATCGACCTGATGAATGCTTATGAGGCATTGGGAAGTATCACTGGGGAGTCGGTGGGAGAAGATCTGGTAAATGAGATATTCAGCAAGTTTTGTACTGGAAAGTAGGCAAATGAGGAGAAGCAGGCATGAATAAATTAGTGGAATCGTATGACGTGGCGGTGATCGGAGCAGGACATGCAGGGTGTGAAGCGGCGCTGGCGGCGGCTCGTCTGGGAATGGAGACGATTATTTTTACAGTAAGCGTGGACAGTATTGCGTTGATGCCCTGTAATCCCAATATAGGGGGAAGTTCCAAAGGACATCTGGTGAAGGAAATAGACGCTCTGGGAGGGGAAATGGGAAAGGTGATCGACCAGACTTTTATTCAGTCGAAGATGCTGAATCAGTCGAAGGGTCCGGCTGTCCATTCTCTGAGAGCGCAGGCAGATAAAAAGATGTACAGCAATACGATGCGGAAAGTATTGGAAAATACAGAACGCCTTACCATCCGGCAGGCAGAGGTTACGGAGCTTATCGTAGAAGATGGAGTGGTAACGGGAGTAAAGACGTATTCCGGGGCGGTATATCACTGTAAGGCGGTAGTATTGTGTACGGGAACGTATCTGAAAAGCAGGTGTATTTACGGAGATGTGAGCAATGCTACAGGTCCGAACGGACTGCAGGCAGCCAATTATCTTACCGATTCCCTGAAGGCGCATGGAGTAGAAATGTTCCGGTTTAAGACAGGAACTCCGGCGAGAATTGATAAACGTTCCATTGATTTTTCAAAAATGGAAGAGCAGAAGGGCGATGAGAGGATTGTGCCATTTTCTTTCTCTACAGATCCGGAAAGTGTGCAGATTCCTCAGGAATCCTGCTGGCTTACGTATACCAATGAAAAAACTCATGAGATCATCCGGGCAAATCTGGACAGATCTCCGCTGTATTCAGGAATGATCGAGGGAACAGGACCCAGATATTGTCCGTCTATCGAGGATAAGGTGGTAAAATTTGCAGATAAGCCGAGACATCAGGTATTTATAGAGCCGGAAGGTCTGGATACCAATGAAATGTATGTGGGAGGAATGTCCAGTTCTCTTCCGGAGGACGTGCAGTATGAGATGTACCATTCGGTACCGGGACTGGAACATGCAAAAATCGTAAGAAATGCTTATGCGATTGAGTATGATTGTATTAATCCGCGGCAGCTGCATGCCACACTGGAATTTAAAACCATTAAAAATCTGTTCAGCGGCGGTCAGTTTAACGGAAGTTCAGGATATGAAGAGGCGGCAGCGCAGGGACTGATAGCAGGCATTAATGCGGCGTTAAAGATACAGGGGAAGGAACTGCTGGTTCTGGATCGGTCAGAGGCATACATCGGTGTGCTGATCGATGATCTGGTGACAAAAGAAAACCACGAGCCGTATCGGATGATGACCAGCCGGGCGGAATATCGTCTTTTGTTAAGACAGGATAATGCTGATCTGAGACTTCGAAAAAAAGGGTATGAGGTTGGTCTTATCAGTGAAGGGCAGTATCAGGCGCTTTTGAAAAAAGAAGAGCAGATAGCGGAAGAAATAAAACGAGTGGAAAAGACCACAGTGGGCGCAACACCGGAGGTTCAGCAGTTGTTGGAGCGTTATAACAGTACGCCTCTTACTTCAGGATCTACGCTGGGAGAACTGATTCGGAGACCGGAACTGAATTATGAAGCGCTGGAACCGATTGATAAAAAACGTCCGGAACTTCGCTGGGATGTAAAAGAGCAGGTAAATATCAATATCAAGTATGACGGTTATATCCGCCGACAGTTAAAGCAGGTAGAACAGTTTAAAAAATTGGAGAAAAAGCAGATACCTGCAGATATTAATTATGATGAGGTGAAGAGCCTTCGGATCGAAGCGGTTCAGAAACTGAAATTATATCAGCCGCTGAATATCGGGCAGGCATCCAGAATCTCAGGGGTATCTCCTGCGGATATCTCGGTGCTGCTGGTGTATCTGGAGAGCAGACGATAAGAAGAGAAAAAACGAAAGGAAGATAGAATATGAACGAGTATTCTACAACATCTTTTGAAAAAGGATTGGAACAGTTAGGGATTTCCCTTGAGGAACATCAGATCCGGCAGTTTTTGGAATATTATGAAATACTGGTGGAGTGGAATAAGGTAATGAACCTTACAGGAATTACCGAATATGAAGAGGTGATTGCAAAGCATTTTCTGGATAGCCTGGCATTGGTGAAGGTATGCGACCTGTCGGGTCACAAGAAAGTGATCGATATAGGAACGGGAGCAGGGTTCCCGGGGATTCCTCTGAAGATTGCCTTTCCGGAACTGGAAATCGTGCTTCTGGATTCCTTAAATAAGAGAATCAAATTTTTAAATGAAGTGATAGAAAAACTGGGACTTAAAAACATCCGAACGATTCATGGAAGAGCGGAAGACTTTGCCAGACAGAAAGAGTACAGAGAAAACTTTGACCTGTGCGTATCCAGAGCGGTAGCGAATATGAGCACCCTGTCGGAATATTGCCTTCCTTATGTGGCGTGCGACGGAAAATTCATCCCTTACAAATCGGGAAAAATCGATGAGGAAGTAACCAAGGCGCAGAAGGCGGTGAAAATACTGGGAGGAAAAATCTCAGAAACCGTAAAATTCCAGTTGGTGGATACGGATATGGAAAGATCCTTCGTGGTGGTAGAAAAAGAAAAAAATACACCGAAAAAGTACCCGAGAAAAGCGGGGATGCCGGCGAAAGAACCGCTGGAGTAAGGAAAAAGATTGAAAAATGGAGTTGTCGTATGAAACGGATATTTGAAATATTTCATGAACGACAGCTCCATTTTATTTTTCACAAAAACCTCACACTTTTTTTGAAAGTTCAACACACTTTTTCTATAAAATAGTAAGAGAAAAGGAGGGAATGAACTTGATAGAAGTAAAAAATCTGGTAAAAAGGTATGGTGATCATCTGGCGGTGGATCATCTGTCTTTTCATGTTGACAAGGGACAAATCTATGGTTTTCTGGGACCGAACGGGGCAGGAAAATCCACTACCATGAACATTATGACGGGCTATATCGCCTCTACGGAGGGAGAAGTTTTAATTGACGGACATAATATTCTGGAAGAGCCGGAGGAGGCAAAGAAATGTATCGGATATCTTCCGGAGCAGCCGCCGCTGTATTTTGATATGACCGTGTGGGAATATCTGAAGTTTGCAGCAGAATTAAAGAAGATTAAGAAATCTCAGAGAGCGGAGCAGGTCGAAGAGGTTATGGAACTGACGGGAATTTCAGATATGAGAAACCGTCTGATCAAGAATCTGTCCAAAGGATATAAACAAAGAGTAGGTCTTGCTCAGGCGATTCTGGGTTACCCGGAGATTATTATTTTGGATGAACCTACGGTAGGACTGGACCCCAAGCAGATTATAGAGATCCGAGAACTGATAAAAAAACTCAGCGAAAAGCATACGGTAATATTGAGCTCGCATATTCTGTCGGAAGTAAGCGCAGTGTGTGATTATGTGATGATTATCAATCATGGAAAGCTGGTTGCCAGTGATACTACAGAGAATCTGAGTAAGATGACCTTAGGCTCCAATACGCTGGAATTGACTATTAAGGGAACGAAAGAAGAAGTGAATAAGCTTGTCAGTCCGTTGGAGATGATTCGAGAACTGGAATGGATGCAGTCGGAGGAAGAGGATTGTGTAAATCTGAAAATCACTACGGAAGAGCGTACAGATATCCGGGAACAATTATTTTACCTGATGGCAGAACATAAGCTGCCAATCTTAAAAATGGAATCTACGAGAATTTCTCTCGAAGATATTTTCCTGGAATTGACAGAAGAGGGTAATGAAGTTGTTCAGGAAGATAGTTCTGAAGCTGCGTCAGAGGAAGCAGAACAGGAGGCAGAAGAAACAGAAGGTCAGGAGGAAATAAATCATGACAGCGATATTTAAAAAAGAATTCAAGGGCTATCTCACATCCATGATAGGATATGTATTTATTTTCTTTATCCTTCTTCTGGAAGGCATTTATTTTACTGCTTATAATATCCAGCAGAGCTATCCGATCTTTGGAATTACTCTGAATGCTATCACCTTTATCTTTTTGCTTCTGGTGCCTGTACTCACCATGAAGGTTGTTGCGGAAGAGAGAAAACAAAAAACAGATCAGCTGCTTTTGACGGCGCCGGTGTCTGTGGGAAAAATTATCATGGGTAAATATCTCGCCCTTCTTGCGGTATTTTTGATACCGGTGGCTATTATCTGCACATACCCGCTGATTTTGGGAAAATACGGAACGATTTCTTATGCTATGGCATATACGTCAATTCTGGGATTTGTCCTTCTGGGAGCTGCGCAGATTGCGGTAGGCGTATTTTTATCTTCGATAACAGAGAATCCCGTAATTGCAGCAGTTATGACGTTTATCGTTCTCTTTGTCTGTTATATGATCACAGGAATTGCTACATTGATCCCGGAAACTTCCGGTTCTTCTCTGGCAATCTATATGTTGCTGACAGCGGCTCTGGCAATGATCATCTATCATATGATAAAAAATCTGTGGATTGCCGGGGGAATCGGTATCGCGGGGGAAGCAGCTTTACTGATTGCATACTTTGTGAAACCCACCTTATTTGAAAGCGGCATCCAGAAATTTTTAGGAATTTTCGATATTACCAGCCATTTTGATAATTTTACCAATGGTATTCTAGATCTGAATGGAGTGGTATATTTCCTTTCTGTAATTATTGTTTTTGTGTTCCTGTCGATTCAGACGATCACAAAGAGACGTTGGAATTAAGGAGGGCAAAGCACATGAAAGCAGATGTAAAAAAGAAGTTCCGGCAGTGGAAAAATACGCTGAAGGAAATGGGAAAAATAGATAAAAAGATATTAAAAAACGGTTCTTACAGTATGCTGTATACGGTGATTTTGATAGCGGCAGTCGTTGTGATCAATATGATCGTGGGAGAGATACCGGAAAAATATACACAGATCGATGTGAGCAGTCAGAAGTTGTATACGATTTCAGATGAGACGGCAGAATTTTTAAAAAATCTGGATCAGGACGTAACTATTTATCATATTGTTCAAAGCGGCGGCGAAGATGATGTGCTGGAGAAAATGCTGACCCGGTACGAAGAGGCATCTAAACACGTTACGGTGGAGAAAAAAGATCCGGTGTTATATCCGAACTTTACTTCCCAGTATACGGACGCTCAGGTGAGTGATAACAGCCTTATTGTGGTCCATGGGGACAAGAGTAAGGTAATTGACTACAACAGCCTCTATGAGATGGAATATGACTATTATACGGGTTCTGGAGGGGCAACAGGATTCGATGGAGAAGGTCAGATAGACAGCGCTATTTCTTATGTTACTTCCGATGACCTGCCGATTTTGTATACACTGCAGGGGCATGGAGAGCTGGAACTGAACAGCAGCCTGAAAGAAAGTCTGGAGAGAGCAAATTACCAGATAGAAACACTGAACCTTCTTTCGGAAGAAAATGTTCCCGAGGATACGGGATGCCTTATGATAACGGCTCCGCAGACGGATCTTTCAGAAGAAGAGGCAGAGAAAATCATTACTTATCTGGAACAGGGTGGAAAAGCCATGATCTTTACAGATTATACATCTGTTGAGATGCCGAATCTCAAAAAAGTTCTGGAAAATTATGGGGTAACTACAGCGGATGGAGTGGTTATGGAGGGAGACAGCAAACAGTATGTGATGCAGATCCCGTATTATCTGATTCCAAATATAGATAGTACAGAAATAACAGCAGATCTGATTCAGGATAACCGTTATATCTTAATGCCGGCTGCTCAGGCAATCAAAACGCTGGATTCTTACCGAGATACTCTGACGATTGAGCCTATCCTTTCCACGTCTGAAAAAGCATATATCAAGCAGGATGTGGAAAATATGAAAACCTTCCAGAAAGAGGATGGGGATGAAGAAGGGACTTTCCAGTTGGGAGTTAAGGTGGAAGAAACAGTGGATGAGGAGCATACCACGCAGATCGCTTACTACAGTTCTTCCAGTATTTTAGATCAGACAACGAATCAACAGGTTTCAGGAGGAAATACAGAGCTTGTTCTGGATACGCTGGGATGGATGTGCGAAAATAACGCGCCTGTGATTACAGTGGACAGTAAGAGTTTGATGATGAGCTATCTGACAATCCCAGAGTATGATGCGGGATATTGGGCGGCAATCACCTGTGGAATTCTTCCGGCAGCATTTCTTCTTGTGGGAGCTGTTGTATGGTTTAGGAGGAGAAAACGGTAATGAAGAAAAAGAGAGGATTGCTTGCTGTTGTGGGAATACTTCTTCTTGCGGTCTTGATCGGCATTTACTTTTTAGTGAAGGGGCTGAATCAGGAGGAGACAGACACGGAGCAAGAAACAACAGAACCAACGGGAGAAGAGATTCTAGCAATGAGCAGCGAGGATATAAAATCGCTTCGGTTTCAGCTGGACGGCAGAGAAGTTGTCTGGAATAGAAAGGAAGATCAGTGGAAGTTGGAGGGAGAAGAAGAATTTCCTGTAGATACGGAAAAGATAGAGCCCCTGCTGTCAGCGGTATCTTCTATAACGGCAGACAGAAAGCTGGAAAATGTAGAAAATCTGAAGGATTATGGTTTAGATGAACCGGTGAATTGCATTTTTATTACGAAAGAGGACGGCAGTGAGGAAACAATTTATGTGGGAAATAAAAATCCGTCCACAGGAGATACGTATGTATACTTGAATGACGAGGTATCTACGGTATATACCGTTTCTAAGGATCTGGCGGCTATCTTTTCCGGAGATATCTATGCGTTTGCAGTGAGTGAAGAATATCCGGTGATAACAGCGGGAAATATTACCTGCATAGAGGTGAAAAAAGAAAAAGACTCTTATACACTGGAAGCAGATGGTGCCTCCGATACGTCCTGGTCGGTAACGGATGAAAACGGCGATCGGAAAGCGGCGGATGGAACCAAGGCAGGGACACTTCAAAGTGCGGCAGCAGGACTTTCTTATGATGGATATTATGATAATGACTGCCAGGATTGGAGCGCTTATGGACTGGATAATCCTTCTATGACTCTGGTTATCCATTATACGGAAATGGAAGAAACAGAAGATGATAAGGAGACGGATGAGACAGAGGAGGAAGAGAGTAAGGAAGAACCGAAGCAGGTAGAAAAATCGATTACTGTGTATGTGGGAAATGCCAGCGAAGATGGAAATTATTATGTCAGGTTAGGCGATTCCCAGGAGGTACATGGAATGTCTCAGAGTTCTCTGGATACACTGAAAAACGGTAAGGCATTTGATTACTGGGATTTGAGTGTAGAAGATATTGCCATAGCTGATCTGGATCATCTAAACGTGACGTACGGCGGAGAAGAGTATGTGTTGAAGCGGGAAGTTACGGAAGAAAAATCAGAGGATGAGAAAGAAGAAACAAAAGAAGTAACCCGTTACTATGTAGACGAGAAAGAAGCAGACAGTGCAAAATTCATGGATTTCTTCAGAGGCTGCCAGGATATGGTGTGTCAGAACCGTTTGGAAAAAGCGTCAGCTAAGGGCGAAGCGGAGCTTATCTTGCAGTATGTGGGAACAGATGGAAGTGAGATTACAGTAACGTATACACCGAGAGACGCCAGTTTTTATGAGGTTTCCGATTCTGAAGGGAATTATGGACTGGTAAATAAAATGAGTGTGAAAGAGCTGATTGATCAGTTGCTGGTATTGATAGAAGAGAAGTAAAGGCAGAAGAAGTAAAACAGCCGGATGAAACGATTTCCCAAAGTGTGGACAGAGGGAAATCGTTTCATCCGGCTGTTGATTATTCTTCTTTTGCTGCTGGTGAAGGCGTTGCAGAAGGTGTGGGTGTCGCTGAAGGCGTAGGCTCCGCGGTAGGGGTCGGAGTAGCCGGAGGTACGATGATCCGGTTCATTTTGCTTACAGCGCTTTCAATCAGGGCATTTGCATTATTTAGATAAATAACATCCTGAACATTATTTTCTTTTACGAAACTGATCAGGTTATCCTGATAATAACGATAATCAATAACATGGACGGTCTGATAACTGTTCACAAGGAAAGGAACAAATGCATTTCCGTAAGATTCCTTGATGACAACACAGGAAGAGCCGTCAGTAATGTTTGGATTTTCTATCTTTTCGTAGGGTTGATCCCCGGCGATAAAACACAGATATTTATTACCGGCAGAGTATTCGGCAGCATCAGCAACGACCTGACCAGTGATCTCCTGACCATCACTGGTTTTATAAGTCATAGAATTAACAGCCGGTACATAGGCGTTTACCGTGTCAGGGTTATTTTTTAACACATCCGACTGCTTACTGTAGCTGTAAAAACTTCCTATAAAACCGTCAAAAGATTGCTTTGTGAAAGAAGAAAGAGGAGCTGGCTCCATACCTTTTGCTTTCATCAGTTCCTGGTAGGCATAATAAGCGCCATCGGCAGTCCAGTGGTGATCTGTTTTAAAATACAGATATTCGCTGTTATGGGCTTTTAAAGTATCCATGACAGGAACGGGTTTGATGGAAGAATCCAGGTGTCCGTAGACATACTCAAAGGCTTTTCCCTGATCACTGGAACCAATTTTTTCCTGATTTTCCAGATCGAGATTAACGGCGATACTGGTGGGAACCAGGATGTCGTAAACATTAGCAACTCCTTTTAGCTGTTCTGCCACGGAGTTCATCATCATAATGTAAGCGTCAGCGCCTTCGCGGCTGAAGCCGTAAATCTCAAATCCACGGTTGTCAGCGACATAAATAGCGCCGGCCTTTTCCGGTTCATCATGAATCGTTCCATCAGGCGCAGGGGTAGGAGTGGCGGTGGGAATGGGAGTAGCTGTAATCTCAGCATCTGCATCCGGAATATCATCGCCTTCTACTACATCACCGTACAATTCTTCTGTAGTGATACCATACAATTTTTTGAATTTTGAATTGGCAGTAATTAAAGTTTCGCGGAAAGGAAAAGTATCTGCGTACCAGGTACTGATCCCATTGAAAAATTCTCCATTTAAAAAAGAGGAGACGGTAGGTTTTGGAAACTTCGTCAATTCTCTTTTTTCTACATCGGATTCTTTGGGGCGAAGGGGAAATAGGAGCCCAATGAATCCAAAAACGAGAAGCAGTCCGAAAAAGATGCGGATGGTCATCCGCATATACTTTTTACGGATTACATTTTTCTTGGTATAATATTCATCTTTATTTTTTCTCATGTCAGACGGTCCTTTTAAAATTGGAAATACAAAAATGGATTATAACTGTTTCCAACCAATGCCAGAGTAGACAGTATCAGTAAAACAGCCGGCATTATCATATCATAAGCGTAGACAATATGAGGAATACGATGATTTACCAGATGAAGTCTCTTTATGTAGGAACCCAGATTTTTGAGAATCGGTGTGGATGCAATAATACAGAAAATAAGGAGAAAAATATTATTCTGTATCACGATAGAAGTTGAAGCATTCATGAAACCGTTCTTGTTGAGTCCGAACATTCCTTTAAACAAAGTTCCCAGAGTTCCCAGTGATTCACAGCGGAACAGAGCCCAGCCAAAGTAGACAACGATCATAGCGTATATATGACTTACAAAAGAAGGCAGTTGCGCCAGCTTTTTCGTGAGAAATCTGTTTTCCATAAAGATAAAAACAAAGAAGTAGAGTCCCCAGAAAATATAATTCCAGCTGGCTCCATGCCAGAATCCGGTTAAGCCCCATACAACCAGAAGATTGATCGTTGTCCGGCGAGGACCCCGGCGGCTTCCGCCCAGAGGAATATAGACATAATCCCGGAAGAAAGAACTTAAAGATATATGCCATCTTCTCCAAAAATCTTTTATGGAATTTGCTATGTAAGGATAATTAAAGTTTTCATCATAATGGAAACCGATCATAAGTCCCATACCGATCGCCATATCGGAATAAGCCGAAAAGTCCAGATAAATCTGCAGCGCATAGAAAAGCAGACCGATCCAGATGCCTGCGGCAGGAATCGTTGCCAGATCTTTTGAAACAAGCGGCAGCAAAGTATCTGCTACAGAAGCACATCCGTTGGCGAGGATTGCTTTTTTTGCCAGTCCGGTAGCAAATCGTTTGATTCCCCGGCACATTTCATCAAGCGTTACTCTTCGATTCTCGATTTCTTCAGCCACCAGCTGATACCGGACGATAGGACCGGCAATACACTGATGAAAGAGTGATGCGTACAGCAGAAGGTAGGAAAACTTTTCTTGCGGTTTAATTTCCTGGCGGTATACGTCAATCACGTAAGAGAGAAGCTGAAACGTGTAGAATGAAATACCAATGGGGAGTACGATCTGCGGTACTTCTTTTGGCAGATGAAAAAGGGAATTGGTAATTCCTGCAAAAAAATTCAAATACTTAAAGAAGCCCAAAAGCCCCAGCATGACTACACAATCACTGATCAGGAAAATTTTACTCCATTTGGTATCCTGATACTGATAAATCAGAAGAGCGAATATCCATGAGGCGAAGACCATGCTTACAAGAAGCAGAAGATATTTTGGTCCACCCCAGGAGTAGAAAATCAAGGAGAAAACAAGCATGACCATGTTTTTCTGCTTGATAGTACTTGCAAAATTATACGCAATAAGATTCAGCGCAAGAAAGAAAAATACAAAAAACAAGCTTGAAAAAACCATATTGCTCCTTTATATGATAACATCATAAATTATAATGTGGTGGATTGTCAGGTGAAAGATAAAAATCACTTTTTGAGGTGCACTCATCAGAAAAAACTGATGACAGATTTTTACAAAATGCAACAAAAAAGTCACTTTTATTCTATATAATAT
>PPYF01544669.1_pt1 | contig 39306 bp, 35 predicted proteins | sample 1559871 | NCBI WGS metagenome assembly PPYF01 (sample SAMN08240021, study PRJNA423297) | Human gut metagenome, whole genome shotgun sequencing project.
TTAAATTCAGAGCAAACATCATTAATTAAGAAATATTCCCACTTCCCCTGAAACTCAGGGAATCTGAGATTTGGGACATCAGAGGTCTATTTTCTCTAATATAATATATACACCTTCAAAATTAAGGATTACAATGACAACAAAAACAATTAGAGAAATTGCGTTGGCTTGGAAAAGTGACAAGCAACGCTACGTAAAGCAGTCCACATACGCTGCTTATGTGTTAGTTTTGGAGAATCATATTCTGCCATCATTTGGCGATTGTGATGCTCTGAGTGAGAAACTTGTGCAGGAGTTCGTTTTGCAGAAACTAAATGGCGGACTCAGTATTAAGACCGTGAAGGACATCTTGATTGTCCTGAAAATGGTGATGAAGTTCGGGGTAAAGAACGAATGGATGAACTATTGCGAGTGGGATATCAAATACCCTACGACTGAGACCAACAAAGAAATTGAGGTACTGACAGTGGCACACCACAAGAAGATCCTCGATTTCATCAAACAGAACTTCACATTCCGCAACCTCGGTATCTATATCAGTCTGACCACTGGCTTGCGTATCGGAGAGATTTGCGGTTTGAAATGGTCGGACATTAACAGCGACAACGGCACAATTACCGTGAACCGCACCATTGAGCGCATCTACATGGTGGAGGGCGAACGCAAGCACACAGAGTTGGTCATCAACACACCCAAGACCAAGAACTCATGCCGTGAGATACCGATGAACAAGGAACTGCTGGCGATGGTGAAACCACTGAAAAAGGTGGTAAACACAGACTTCTATGTGCTGACCAATGAGGAGAAACCAACCGAACCTCGCACCTATCGCAACTATTATCATCGGTTGATGGCGCATCTTGACATTCCTCAACTAAAGTATCACGGACTGCGCCATAGCTTTGCCACACGCTGCATTGAAAGCAACTGCGACTACAAGACAGTAAGCGTACTGCTCGGTCATGCCAACATCACAACAACCCTTAATCTCTATGTTCACCCAAACATGGAGCAGAAGAAAAAGTGCATCACCAAGATGTTCAAGTCTTTGGGAAAATAAGACATTATACCTATATGAGCAAGAGAGTATGTAATAAACACACACTCTCTTGCTTTATTATCTACTACGGAATTTTCTTTTTATGACAGTTGGTCGCATCATTGCAGCTGCGTCTTTTGAGGATAATTTCAAATCAATATTCGCCATAATACCTCTATTTTTATTTGTGGACCTTTGTCCTATAACGTTCCACATGATCTTTTACACGACGATTTCATGCGATATCACAAATGCTTAACAGAGTCAACATTGTCAAGACTTAAGACGAGCAAGTAGTCAAGCTAAATCAGGAAACGACCAATCTGCACAACTGGTATTTAGTTTACTCCCATACTTAGGAACTTTTCGCCCAAAATAGGAAAAATCGCTAAGAAAAGCACTTTCTATCTAAATATATACTCTATTATCAAAGAATAATGCTATCTTTGTAGCTGTTTAAATATGAATAATCGTGAATATTATCGAACTATACGATAACTTGAACGGTAGCTACAAAAGCTACCTAGAAAGTTTTGTTGCCATAAAGGATGAACGTATCAAGGAAAAGGTCAGCGATTCCATCAAAAATGAAAAGCTATGGCCAAAGGCTTTGATACAGTTCAATCCAAACTTCAAGAACGGAATAGCTATTATGGTCGTTTTACCGGTCATTTTCGGCTATTTTCGGCTATTTTTGGTCATTTTCGGTCATTTTCGGCTATTCTTTGACGGCTCGTCCTTCATGCTATGGATCAAGAAGAGCATAACTCTGCATGATTATGCTCTTACTGCCAAACTGAAAAAGTCGTTCGTGTAGATTGTAGGTGCCATTTTAATTTGATGGCTAATTAAAAATGATGGTCCAGGCGTGAGGACCGGTGTGAACTAACAAAATAAAGATGATAATAACGATGAATATGAAAAGAAACGTGATGCTTATCGTGGCGATGTGCATGGTCTCTGCCGTGGCGTTCGCCCAAAAGACGATTCGGGTATCGACGGACAAGACTGACCTTGTATTGAAGGTGTCGCCCAAGGGGCGCCTCTACCAGGTCTATCTCGGCGACAAGCTGCGCAATCCGGCCGACTACGACCACTTGCCCTGGGAGGTCTATGCCTCCTCCGATGCTGCAGTCAGTACGCGTGGCCATGAGGCTTATGCCGCCTCGGGGGGCGAGGACTTCTTCGAGCCCGCCGTGGCCGTGACCCATGCCGATGGCAACAAGACCACCTACCTCTACTATCAAAACGTGGAGCAGAAGGCCGTGAACGGTGGCACGGAGACGATCATCACCCTGCGCGACCAGGTCTATCCGCTGACCGTGAGGCTCCACTATGTGGCCTACCCCAAGGAAAACGTCATCAAGGCCTGGAGCGAGATCTCCCACCAGGAGAAGGCACCCGTGGTGCTATGGCGCTACAGTTCGGTCATGCTCTACTTCAAGGCCGACCGCTATTTCCTCACCAGTTATCATAGTGACTGGGCCAGGGAGGGTCAGCCCGAGACCGCGCCGCTGACGCATGGCAAGAAGGTCATTGACACCAAACTTGGCACGCGTGCGGCTATGCAGACGGAACCGTTCTTTGAGTTGGGCTTCGACGAACCAGCCAAGGAGAATGAGGGACGGGCGATGCTCGGCACCATCGGATGGCCCGGCAACTTCCGCTTCACTTTCGAGGTGGACAATGTGGGGGTGCTCCGTGTGCTGCCCGCCATCAACCCCTACGCCTCTGACTATCAGCTCAAGGCTGGCGAGGTCTTCACCACGCCCGAGTTTATTTTCACCCTGAGCGACCATGGTGTGGGCGAGGCTTCGCGCAACCTCCACGACTGGGCGCGACAGTATCAGGTGAACAAGGGCATGGAGGGACGCCTCACGCTCCTTAACAACTGGGAGAACACGGGCTTCGACTTCGACCAGCAGACGCTGGCAGAGCTGATGAAGGATGCCAAGGACCTGGGTGTGGATCTCTTCTTGCTCGACGACGGCTGGTTTGCCAACAAATATCCCCGCAAGGACGACCGCGCGGGTCTCGGCGACTGGGAACCCACGAAGGGAAAGTTGCCCGAGGGCATTCCCGGACTGGTCAGAGACGCCAAGAAGGCAGGTGTGAAGTTTGGCATCTGGATAGAGCCGGAGATGGTCAATCCGAAGAGTGAGTTGTTTGAGAAGCATCCCGACTGGGCCATCATGCAGCCCAACCGCGAGCCCTACTACCATCGCCACCAGCTGGTGCTTGACATCTCCAACCCGAAGGTGCAGGACTACGTCTTCGGCATCGTCGATCGTATCATGACGGAGAATCCCGATGTGGCCTACTTCAAGTGGGACTGCAATAGCGTTGTGACCAATATCTTCTCGCCCTACCACAAGGCCAACCAGGGCAACTTCTATATCGACCACATCCGCGGTATTTATAGCGTCCTCACCCGTATCCACGATAAGTATCCCGACCTGCCCATGATGCTTTGCTCCGGAGGCGGCGGCAGGATGGACTACGAGATGCTGAAGTACTTCACGGAGTTTTGGTGCTCCGACGATACCGACCCCTATGAGCGCATCTACATCCAGTGGGGACTGTCGAAGTTTTTCCCCGCCAAGACCATGAGCTCGCACGTCACCAACTGGAACCGTAACACTTCGGTGAAGTTTCGTACCGACGTCTGCAGCTCCTGCAAACTGGGTTTCGACATCGACCTCAAGTCGCTTTCAGCCGAGGAGTATCAGTTTGTGAAGCAGGCCGTCAGCAACTACGACCTCATGAAGCCCGTGATCTTCGATGGCGACCTCTACCGCCTCGTGTCACCCTACGAGGGCAACCATTGCGCCATCAACTATGTGAGCAAGGACCAGCAGCGGGCCGTTCTCTTCACCTTCGATCTGCACCCACGCTATATGGAACCGCTGATGAACGTGCGGATGCAGGGACTAGACCCCGCCAGGGTCTATACCGTCCGGGAGACCAACCTTATGCCCGGCAGGAAGTCGGAGCTGGCGTGTGACGGCAAGCAGTATAGTGGCGACTACCTGATGAAGGTGGGACTGAGCGTCTTCACGCCCAGGACGGGCAACAGCCATGTGTTGATACTGGAATAGTGGGACAACCGCAGGCTGCTTCAAAAGTAGTGGGGCAACCGCACATCGGCCCGGGGCAACGGATCGACGCATGAAAAAAGACCAAGGGGTCAGGAGTGGTTTGCTCCTGACCCCTTGGTCGATGGGGTGAGTGTCAGAATGCGCAGCAAAGGCGGGTGGCAAGCACCAGGAAGTCGCCGTTGTCGTTGTTGATGTATTGGAAGGATGGTTGCAGGGCAAAATGCTTGTTGAACTGCCTCTTCCAGGTCACTTCCAGCGACCGCTCCGTGCCTTGGTGGAAGCGCGCGTACTGTCCCGACACGCCCCACTCGTTGTGGTCGTCCTCATAAATGCTTCCTATCTCGGCGTAGCGGTAGCAGCCGTTGTCGTGGCTTGTGTTCTCCGAGTATTGTGCCATTTCCGACCATCGATGCTCGCCATCGGTCCATAGTGTCTGTTCGCCATAGACCCACCAGGCGCAGGTAGTCTTGGTGGAAGCCTCCTCGGCTGGGACCTGTTCGCCCTCCTCGTCGATGGCAAACTGGCGCGTGTGAATGGCCACGCCCGCATAGTAGCGGCCCTTGGGATGGGTGTACTCCAGTTGGGAGATGTTGAAGATGCCATCCGTCTTGGGGCGTAGGCGAAAGGGATTGTCGTGGTGTTTCCAGCCGTTGTATCCCACGCCGTTGTACAGACTGTTTCTCAACACCCATCCGTCCTTGCCCACGTCGAAATAGACGGTCAGTCCCGAGAGCGGGAAGTTGGCTATGGGGTAGCTTGCCGCTATCGTGGGGAAGATGCCGCAGGAACCGTTGGTGAAGAGCGATGTCATGTCAGAGGTGAAGAAGTCCTCGTTGACGTTGCGCACGCCGACAAACAGGTGGGCCTCCTTCCATTCGTGCATATAGCCCAGCACGGCAAGGGCCGCCAGCATATTGTCCTCTTCGATGTTGGAGTGGCCCTGCCAGTCGTCAATGATTCCTTCCTGGGTCCTTGCCACATGGAGCGTCGCAGCCTCCAGCGTCCCCTTGCCCTCCCATAGCGGGATGGCCAGGTCCAGCCGGAGATGGTTGAGCCAGTTGGTGTGCTTCTTCAGGTCCCATTGCACCTCTGTGGTGTATTCGCCACTAATCCATTGCGCATGGGAGAAGCTGACCTGGAGGCAGCCAAGGATAATCACCAAAAATCTTTTCATGATCTTCATAGTGAATAGGTAGTTTTAAAATAATAAGAGGGATTAAAGTCCACGTGGCCGTCGCCTTCTTCGGCTCTGAGTGGGTGATGCGTTACCTGTTACAATATTCTTCTTTTGCGTGTCATTTCTCTATGATTGAAAACCCATGCAAAGATACAAAAGTTTTCCAAAGAACAGACCGTTGCACCTCGTTTTTTCTATGGTGAAGGGCGGAAAAGAGACGAAAAAGCCCCGCGGGGCGGAAGGCAAGCACCAAAAAAGCGTACTGTCCTTCTGCCCAGCGGGGGATGTCCTCAGATAGGGCAAAGATTAGAAAACGAAGGTGCGCAGGAGGTAGTAGCTCACGATGCCAGCGAGATAGCCGATGAGGGCTGCCCACGAGATGTGGCGAGCGTACCATCCAAAGCTGATCTTCTCCAGACCCATCGCCACTACGCCGGCGGCGCTGCCGATGATCAGTATCGATCCGCCCACGCCCGCACAGTAGGCCAGAAGTTGCCAGAACACGCCGTCGACGGCAAAGGCTCCCGCCTCTTGCAGGGGGTACATGCCGATGCAGCCAGCCACGAGAGGCACGTTGTCCACGATGCTGGAGAGCACGCCGATGAAGCCCGTCACCAGGTAGTGGTTGCCATGGAAGGTATGGTCGAGGCCCTGTCCCACGACCGTCAGCACGCCCACCTCCTCCAAGCAGGCCACCGTCATCAGGATGCCGAGGAAGAAGAGGATGGTGCTCATATCGACGCGGCCCAGCAGTTGGCTGACCCGCTTGCCCATGTCGCCTGCTGTCTTGGCCCGTTTCGACAGGCGGAAGAACAGCTCCGTCACCGTCCAAAGGACGGCAAGGACAAGCAGAATGCCCACAAACGGGGGCAGGTCGGTGAGGTAGCGGAAGATGGGCACGAAGATGAGACCACCCACGCCGAGCACGAAGACCGCCTTGTGCTGCCATCCCGAGAGCACGCTGGCAGCAGTCTCTTCCGTCGATGCGTCGGGTTCCACCAGTGCTCCGTGAAGCTTATACTGGAGGATGAGGGTGGGGATGAAGATGGAGATGGCCGAGGGAATGAGCAGCTCCTCGATGACACCTGCTGCCGTGATGCTTCCCACGTTCCACAGCATGATGGTCGTCACGTCGCCGATGGGCGAGAAGGCACCGCCCGCATTGGCCGCCAGGATGATGAGCGAGGCATAGATGATGCGGTCGCTATGGTCGCGGACCAGTTTGCGGAGCACCATGATCATGACGATCGTCGTGGTCATGTTGTCGAGGATAGCCGACAGAATGAACGTCAGTGCCACCACGCGCCAGAGCAGTCCTCGTTTCGACTGCGTCTTCAGCGTGTCGCGGACGAAGTTGAAACCACCATACTGATCGACCACCTCCACGATGGTCATGGCTCCCATGAGGAAGAAGAGCGTCGTGGAGATGCTGCCCAGGTGCTCCTCTATGATGGTGTTGATGCGTGAGGACAGCAGGTCGGTGGTGACGCCAGGCAGGTAGTCGGCCGGATGAACCATGTAGAGGGTCCAGCATGCTACGCACATCAGCAGCGCGACGGCTGCTTTGTTGATATGGGTTGCGCTTTCGAGGGCTATGAGTGCGTAGCCGACGACGAAGACGACAATGATAAGAATGGTTATAAATGTCATTTCTTTGTTGTTCTGATAGTGTTGGCGTAGGCTTGGGCAGGTTGCGTCTGCCACAAGCCTACGCGTTCAATATAGTATTAGAAAAGTCCGGAGATGGCTTCGGCCGCTCTTCCCTCGAAGTAGCGGATGTTGCCGTCGGGATGAAACATCAAGTCGTTGTAACGGAACAGTTGGGCTGCGGCAAACTGTTTGTCTGCCGATATTAGTGCCTCCAGGCGGACGTTGCCGAGCGATTTCTCGACGAGTTTCCCCGTCTCTTGCACCACGGCGGGAAGTTCCTCGTCGGGGGTCTGCATGATGCGGTTCAGTTCGCCGGCCCGGTCTTGCGGAAACTCCAGGATGACGGCAGTCAACTTGCTGCCGGTCGGTTGGTATACTGCGGTCTTGCAAAGACCAAAGAAACTGCTCTTGACCTCAATACGGTCGTCACCCACGACCGTGCCGGCCATGAGCATATTGTGTAAACTTGCCATAGTTTTTCTGTATTGTTTTGTTGATAAAAAAGGTACGGGATAGATGGGGGATGCGGACGTGCCACACCTCCCCCTAAGAAAGTCTCCTATAGGAACAATACAGTCGTGCTAACAGAGCAGCCGTCTCAGCGCGAAGACAAAGTAGTCGCTTGAGACAGCAGGCAGGAATGGGGACGTGTCGGTCTTGGAGGCCCATTCCGCCAAATGGTTTTGAAGGTGATCCGTCAGGAGCAAATGGTGCGTGCGGCTCGTCATTCGCTCCGGTTTTCCAATGCTTGAGGGAAGAATCCGCTGGGGACGGGAATTGCAAATGCGCACTAAGTTTTGCGCATTTACTATCACGGCGCCTGTGGCCTTGCCATTGTCCGTGATACACTCTACTGGTATGAACTTCTTCTTCTCCTTGCCGTTGTTGGCGGACAGGTCACAAGGACTGCCCAGCAGAATGGTCAGGAGAAGCAGAAGTATCTTGACGTATCTTCTCATCGGGGTGCAAATGTACGAAAAAGATTCGGAATAAAGCAAGGCAGAATGGCTTGTTTTTTGAAAAAAGTTCTATTCCGCCTTGTTGGGTGTGTCAGAGCCACTCGTCGAGGCTGGCCTTGGCCTCCACGCGCCGTTCTGTCTCGTCGGGCAGCGAGGGGAAGAAGTCTATGCCCGTGATGCGCTCCACCTCGTCGACGGTGTTGACATAGTCGCCTTTCGGGCGATTGCCGTCCCCGTTCTTGTAGATGAAGCCGATGGCCTTCGGTTCGCCCTTCATGCAGAGCACCACCTTGAAGAAAGCCTCGGGCACGGTGACGCGGTGTGCTCCTATCTGCTTGTGATGGCCGCGGTAGAGAATCGGACCTGCCACGATATAGATGTCGCCATAGGTCTCAGCCCATTTGCGGCATTGTATCTCCATCTCGTTCCAGTCGCCGCGGTTCAGACTTGGAGCTTGTGGACAGATATTGGTCAGCAGGAAACTCTCCCTCATCGCCTGCTGGCTCCATTTGTTGTCGCCTGCGGGACACATGTGGCCGCGGTCGAAACCCGACCGGGCGTAGTCGTGGGTGTTGACGAGTACTCCGGGGGCCTCCGTGTCCTCCATGAAGGGGATTCCCTTGCGCTTTGCGGGACCCGTGAGACGGTCGCTTGTCAGGTGCCAGGCCACCCAGTTGGGGATGAGCAGGTCCTCGTTGTAGGACACCGTATAGCCCGTCCGCCTAAGAATGGTCTCCTTGCGATCGGTGAGTTGGGCGGGTATTTCCAGACCTTCAATATCGCCTTTGGCTTCGGTGGCCTCCGCTGGTGCCTTTTGGTCATTCAAGTGGCTTTCCGTCCGTATGTTGCCGTCACCTGATTCTGAGGCAGACGGGGTCTGGCCTTTGGAGGAAGGCATGCAACTCGCCAGTGATAGTGAGGCAGCGAGGACGGTAGTCAGCAGAAGGGCCTGCTTTCCCTTGGTAAATGTGTGGAGGAATTGTGCTGCTTGCTGAAGAGCGGAGCACAGTTGGCGGTAAGCGACGTGAGTCATAAGGCGATTGGTGGATATGGGTGTGAAAAAATGGCGAAACCTTTGACGCTCCGCCTTGTGTTTGAGGGGTCTGTGTCCCGTTGGGTGAGGGCCGAACGGCCTACTTCTTGTGTCGGTTGGCTCGTCTCTGGCGGTACTTGGCCTTCTGTTTGGCCGAGCCAGAACCGTGTGCGCCAGTGATGTATTTCTTTTTCTTGGCCTTCGTCTTCACCTTGCCGTCGTCCTCCTTCGGTTTGGAGGCGGGGCGGAAGACGATGCCGGTCTCGATGACTTCGTTGATGGACTTCATGCTATGGATGGGGATTATGGATGATGGTTGGCGGACGGCAAGGGACGCAAGCGCCTTGATTGCCGTCCGTCAGCCATTCTATGGGAAATTAGTGGTGGAAGAGACGCACATGGGTGAATGCCATGGCGATGCCATACTTGTCGCAGGTGTCGATGACATGGTCGTCGCGGATGCTACCGCCAGCCTGTGCGATAAACTCTACACCGCTGCGATGGGCACGCTCGATGTTGTCGCCGAAGGGGAAGAAAGCATCCGATCCCAGGGCCACGCCCGTGTTCTTGGCGATCCATGCCTTGCGCTCCTCGCGGGTCAGCGGTTCGGGCTGCTCGGTGAAGAACTGCTGCCATGCGCCGTCGCTGAGGATGTCCTCGGCCTCGTCGCCGATATAGAGGTTGATGCAGTTGTCGCGGTCTGCACGGCGAATCTTCTCCTTGAATGGCAGGTTCATGACCTTCGGGTTCTGGCGCAACCACCATTCGTCAGCCTTGCTTCCGGCCAGTCGGGTGCAGTGGATGCGGCTCTGCTGACCAGCTCCGATACCGATGGCCTGTCCGTCCTTGACGTAGCAGACAGAGTTGCTCTGCGTATATTTCAGCGTGATGAGGGCGATGATCAGGTCGCGCTTAGCCTCCGGGGTAAACGTCTTGTTCTTCGTTGGAATGTCCTCGAAGAGCGACGGGTCGTCAAGGTGCACCTCGTTGCGACCCTGCTCGAAGGTGACGCCAAACACCTGCTTGCGCTCGATGGGCGCAGGGGTGTAGGCCGGGTCTATCTGGATGACACAGTAGGTGCCCTTGCGCTTCTCGCGGAGAATCTCCAGGGCCTCGGGAGTGTAGCCTGGGGCTATCACGCCGTCGCTCACCTCGCGTTTGATGAGGCGTGCCGTGGCTTCGTCGCAAACGTCGCTCAGGGCACAGAAGTCTCCATAGGAGCACATGCGGTCGGCACCACGCGCACGGGCGTAGGCAGAGGCGAGAGGAGTGAGCTCGAAGTTCACGTCATCGACGAAGTAAATTTTCTTCAGCGTGTCGTCCAGCGGCAGTCCGATGGCTGCTCCCGCGGGACTGACGTGCTTGAACGAAGCTGCGGCAGGGAGGCCCGTAGCCTGCTTCAGCTCCTTGACGAGCTGCCAACTATTGAGTGCGTCGAGCAGGTTGATGTATCCTGGGCGACCGCTGAGCACCTCGATGGGCAGCTCTCCCTCCTCCATAAACACGCGGGCGGGTTTCTGGTTGGGGTTGCAGCCGTACTTTAAAGCTAATTCTTTCATCTTCTCTTCTTGCTTGGTTTTGTATTGTTTTGCAAAGTTACGAAGAAGCCGACAAAAGACAAAACGAATAGCAAGTTTTTTGATTGTTGCCGCCTTGGGAGACTGTTTTTCGAGCCGAGGCAGGAGATGAAAGCGAAAGGTGGATGGTCTGTATGCAAAGCCCCCAGGCGAAGGTCTGAGACGGATCTTGGCCTGGGGACTTCGTGGGTACTATTAGATAAACGCGACGGTCAGACCTGCCATCACGATGCTTACCATCGACATGAGCTTAATGAGGATGTTGAGGCTCGGTCCTGACGTGTCCTTAAACGGATCGCCGACGGTGTCGCCGACAACGGTGGCCTTGTGGGTTGAAGAACCCTTGCCGCCGTAGTTGCCTTCCTCCACATATTTCTTGGCGTTGTCCCAGGCACCACCTGCATTGGCCATGAAGACGGCCAGGGTGAAGCCGCCAGCAAGTCCGCCAACGAGCAGGCCGAGCACACCAGCCACACCCAGGATGACACCTACGATGATGGGGATGATGATGGCAAGGATAGCCGGGAAGATCATCTCGCGCTGAGCGCTACGGGTGGAAATCTCCACGCAGCGGCCATAGTCGGGGGTGCCAGTGCCTTCAAGGATGCCCTTGATGGTGCGGAACTGGCGGCGCACCTCCTCTACCATCGTGCCAGCTGCGCGTCCTACGGCTCCCATGGTGAGTCCGCTGAAGAGGAAGGCCGTCATCACGCCGATGAAAGCACCGACCAGCACGCGCGGATTCATCAGGTTGGCCTGGAAGAAGTCCATGAACTGGAGCATGTCGGCCTTGGAAGGATCAAAGACCTCGCCCGCTCCCGTCAGATACTGTGTGCCAGATTCCACTGCGCGGGTCATGGCAATCTTCACCTCCTCGACATAGGAAGCCAGCAGAGCCAGCGCCGTCAGGGCTGCCGAACCAATGGCAAAGCCTTTACCCGTGGCTGCTGTCGTGTTGCCCAGGGCGTCCAGTTCGTCGGTACGTTGACGCACTTCCGGTCAGCGGCAATGCCAATGCCATAAAGGCCGCGCGAGATGCTCTCGGTAGTGAGGGCCAACTCGAAGCCGTTGGCGCAGAGGTAGCTCAATATGATGGCTACGGAGATGGTGACGATCGGGATGCAGGTGGAGATCATTCCCGTACCGATACCTTTGATGATAACGGTGGCAGAGCCCGTCTCGCCAGCCGCTGCTATCTCCTTGGTCGGCTTGAAGCTCAGAGAGGTGTAATACTCCGTGGCCTTGCCGATGATGACGCCGGCCAGCAGACCGCAGATGACGGAGAAAGAAACGCCCATCCAGTTTTCTATCTGGAGTGAATAGAGAATGCCGAAGGTGGCAAAGGCTATCAGAACGGCGGAGGTGTTCGTGCCAAGGCTCAGCGATCCTAGCAGGTCCTTCATCGTAGCTCCCTCCTTAGTCTTGACGAGGAAGATACCGATGAGAGAGAGGAATACGCCGACGGCAGCAATGATCATCGGGGCGATGACGGCGCGGAGCTGCATGTCGCCATTCATGGCGAAGGCTGTCGCACCCAGTGCTGCCGTAGAGAGAATACTTCCGCAGTAGCTCTCATAGAGGTCGGCACCCATGCCGGCCACGTCGCCGACATTGTCGCCGACGTTGTCAGCGATGGTAGCGGGGTTGCGGGGATCGTCCTCGGGAATGTTGGCCTCCACCTTGCCCACCAAGTCGGCACCAACATCGGCGGCCTTGGTGTAGATACCACCACCCACACGCGCGAAGAGCGCCTGGGTGGACGCACCCATGCCGAAGGTCAACATCGTCGTGGTGATGGTGATCAGGGCCGCTTGCTCTCCCTGATAGAAGGCGTTGAGGACGAGAAACCAGACGGCAATGTCGAGCAGACCGAGGCCTACTACCACCAGTCCCATCACGGCACCGCTCCTGAAGGCGACGTTAAGGGCAGGACTAAGTCCCGTGCGAGCCGCATTGGCCGTACGACCAGAGGCATAGGTGGCGGTCTTCATGCCAAAGAAACCGGCCAAACCAGAGAAGAGACCACCCGTAAGGAAAGCGAAGGGCACCCAAGGGTTCTGTACTTTCAGCACATAGGCCATGAAGGCGAACAGCAGAGCGAGTACGATGAAGGCGATAAACACGACCTTGTACTGCTGCTTTAGGTAGGCCATGGCTCCTTTTCGGACATGGGCTGCAATCTCGCACATGCGAGGTGTGCCCTCGTCGGTTGTCAACATTTGCTTGTAGAACGCCCAAGCAAAGCCCAATGCCACGATGCTGGACAGCGGCACGAGCCAGAAAATTGATGGTATTCCGTTCATAAATGATGTTAATTAAGAGTTTAACACAAAATGTCAATAATTAGCTGCAAAAGAAATAAATGTTGGTGAAAACGCCAAGGAATCTGTGTTAATTTTTGAAAAACTAATGACTTTTTGTTTTTTACGAGGTTCAGGCTGGTTTGTTCTTGCATAATCTTGCGGTTTCGGCTCGAAAGAATAGGGCTTTCCCCTTGTTTTTTAGGAAAACGTAAGCGGCTGTTTGAGTTTTTCTTTTTACCTTTGCAGTGAAATCCAATAACAAATGATGATGAAAAAGGGCGTAGTTTTGGTTATGTGCTCTACCTTGATGTTGTCGGGCTGTGGCACGAATACAGGGGCAGGCACCTATCTAGGTGCGCAGTTAGGGTCTATTTTGGGTAGTGCCATTGGCGGATTGGCTGGTGGTCCCCGTGGGTCAGACCTCGGTACGGTCGTGGGTATGGTCGGCGGTGCAGCTGTCGGGGCTGCGGTTGGCAATGCGGTGGATAAAGCTGAGAAGCAGGAGGTGCATGACCATTACGAGCGTGTGCAGGCCCAAAGGCAAAGGCCATGTGGGGCGGAGGCAGCTCACGGCGGATGCTCTCTCGATGGCGAGGGTCATACAGGGCAGCCTGTAGCGCAACTGTCAGCCGATAGCCTAGGGCGCTACAGCGACGACTGGAGTGGCTTCGATGCTTCCAACTCGGGTGATGATCGCCTCTACGACTTTCAGGGGAGCGACTATTCGGGCAACTATAGTGCAGCCCAACCCGAGACGGTGATGCCATTGGAGTCGAGTGTGGTGTCTGATGTTTCTGCCTATACTTTTACACCCAATATTGAGATCCGCAATGCACGGTTTGTGGATGACAACGAGGATGGCGTTCTTTCGCGTGGCGAGACGGGCAAGGTTATCTTCGAGGTGATGAACCGTGGCGAAGGGACGCTCTATGACGTAGTCCCGTCCGTGGTTCTGGCCGAACGCAATCGGCATATCGCGATCAGCCCGAGCATTCATGTGGAGAGTATCGCTCCGGGGTATGGCGTTCGTTATACGGCCATGGTGAAGGCGGACAGACGCCTGCGCGATGGGTGCGCACGCTTTGCCTTGACCGTCCTGCAGGGTAATAAGAGTATCGGCAAGGTGACGGAGTTTGATATCATGACCAAAAAGTAGGCTGCCAGGTCGTTTTTTGCCTTCTTCACATAATAAAATGCGGAAAATCGTCGTTATCAAAAGTGCAGATGGTTGCACTTGCTTCGAGTGAGGATTTGTTTTACGATCCATTTAAAGTTATTGTATGCGCGTACTTTAATTATATGGACCTTGAGACGAGCTTCCTGCAGGAGGTCATGTGTGATGTCTGTTCGGAGAAAATGTTAGAGGCACTAGCTTTTGTCTCTTAACGCATCTTTGAAAGTGTGCAAATTGTCGGAAAATGCCCGCCAGTGGTTGATATGTGTTAGAGTAGGGGTTTTTGCACAGGAAAATAACCGTTAAAAGTTATTAATCTGTTGCCAGTTCCCCATTATATTGCTAACTTTGCGGGACGAAGTGGAAACGCTGTTCGTATGCGGCTGAAGTGTGGCCGAACGAAGCATCCGCTATAATGAAAAAGAGATTAATTCAAATTCATTAATAACTAAAAATTAATTTTCATCAAAATTATGGCAACACAACAAAAAGCTGCAGCCCCCAAGAAGAACTCTGAGGGCTTTCAGGGAGTAAGAGGCGCATTCTGGATTATCGTGGTCTGCGCTGCTATCGCATTCACGCTGTTCTTCACTTGGTTCGGCGCAGGTATGCACTTCGAAGGCGGTGTGACCTCTGGTGCTCCGCTTGATGTTTGGGGTACTATCTTCAAGGGTGGTATCGTCGTGCCTGTCATCCAGTCTCTGTTGCTCACGGTGCTCGCTATGGGTATCGAGCGTCAGCTCGCTCTGAAGACCGCTTTCGGTAAGGGTGCTCTTCCCAAGTTCGTCCAGAACATCAAGGCCGCTCTCGCTGCCGGCGACATGGCTAAGGCTCAGAAGCTCTGCGATCAGCAGCGTGGTAGCGTGGCCAACGTGGTTAGCGCTTCTCTCGCCGCCTACAAGGACATGGAGACGGGTGCCAACGCTTCTCTGAAGAAGGCCCAGAAGGTCGCCAAGATCCAGCAGGCTCACGAGGAGGCTACTCAGCTTGAGATGCCGACCCTCACGATGAACCTCCCGATCATCGCTACGATCGTTACGCTCGGTACGCTGACTGGTCTGTTCGGTACTGTGACGGGTATGATCAAGTCCTTCTCCGCAATGGGTGAAGGTGGTGGCGCTGACTCTGCTGCCCTGTCAGTCGGTATTTCTGAGGCTCTTATCAACACCGCGTTCGGTATCGGAACGTCTTGGTTCGCTGTGGTTTTCTACAACTACTTCACGAACAAGGTGGACAAGTTGACTTACGCCCTCGACGAGGTTGGTTATTCTATCGCTCAGACATACGAAGCAAACCACACGGAAGAGGCTTAATTTTTGCTGACCCTTTTAAAATTTTATCGCTATGGGTAAAGTAAAAATTAAGAAAGAGGACGTCTGGATCGACATGACTCCGATGTCGGATGTCATGACGCTGCTCCTCACTTTCTTCATGCTCACCTCCACGTTCGTGAAGCCTGAGCCTGTGAAAGTGAACGTGCCGAAGTCTGTGTCGCAGATAGACGTTCCTGCTAATGACGTAATGACGATCCTCGTCAATCCGGTCATGGGACCGGACAACAAGCCTACGGGTGAGGGTCAGGTGTTCTTGCGCATCGACAATACGAAGGTGCTCGGTGGCATGGCACAGGATGTGGGGCTCAACCTCACGCCGAAGCTCATGGAGACCTTCAAGGCCGAGACCACGTTTGGTGCGCCTCTCGACAAGCTGCCCGGCTACCTCGCTATGGCTCCTGGCCAGCGCTCGAAGATGCTTCCCAAGATGGGTATCCCTCTTGACAGTATCAACGGCGGACAGAGCGAGTTCCAGCAGTGGGTCTATGCCTATGAGAACCAGATGGGAACGGTGGACAACGTGAAGATTGCTATCAAGTCTGACTCACGTACTCCGTACAAGACGGTTCGCAAGGTGATGGACGAGCTTCAGGCACTGGGTGTCTCCGACTATTATTTGATAACTGAGTTGAAGAATAAGCAGGAGGATTAATAATGGCAAAGAAAAAAGAAAGCAAACAGAAGAAGATCAATGTCCGCGTTGACTTTACGCCGATGGTGGATATGCTCATGCTGTTGATTACCTTCTTCATGCTCTGTACTACGCTGAGCAAGCCGTCCTCCATGCAGATTTCCATGCCTGCCGACGAGCAAAACCAAAACGAGAAGGATCAGAAGGAGGCCAAGCAGAGTGCTACTGTAACGCTCTATCTGGCTGCCGACAATAAGATCTATCACGGTGAGGGTATTCCTAAGTACAGTGATCCCAACTGGATTAAGGAGACCACCTGGGGCGACACGGGACTTCGTGACGTGCTTCGTAACCACATTACGGAGGAGCGTGTGAAGCCGGTCGTCGAGATGGAGCTTGCTGTCAAGGAACTTTTGGCTGAGCAGAAGGCCAATCCCAAGAAGATCACGGACGCTGTCTTCAAGCAGAGAATGGGTGACATCAAGTCGGGTAATCTCAAGAACAAGAAGATCACCCCGCTGACGATCATCATCAAGCCGACGGACAACGCTACGTATCGCAATGTGATTGACGCCCTCGATGAGATGCAGATTTTGAATATTGGTATTTACGTGATTGACAAGATCAACGATCAGGACCGCGAGTTGCTCGCCCTGAAGAAGATCAAGTTGTAATGTCGCGTAAGTTAACGATTAAAAAGAAAGAATACAATGGCAAAGATAGATCTTTACGATCCTAAATGGGTCGACATGGTATTCGCTGGAAAGAACCAGGCTTACGGTGCCTATGTGCTCCGTAAGGGTACTTCCAGTCGCAATATCAAAGCCTTGCTCATTCTGATTTGCGCTGCAGTCCTCATCGGTGGATTCCTCGGTTATCTCGTTTGGAAGAACACGCATGATGCTGAGTTGCTCGCAGAGTATAATCAGAAGATGGAGCTGAAAGCGCTCCAGGAAGCACAGAAAGAAGCTGAAAAGCAGAAGGATAAGCCGAAGCCGAAACCCAAAATCGAGCCCGAGAAGATCGTGCCTGAGGTGAAATCGACGAAGGTGAATACCGTTCCTGTCATCAAGGAAGACGACAAGGTCGATGAGTCCAAGATGATGCAGACCATGGAGAAGCTGGTCGATGACAAGCGTTCTTCAGGTGTTGAGGAGGTGAAGGGTACTGACAACGCTACTGCTGTTGCCGCGGCTCCTACCGTTGCTACCCCTGCTGAGGTTGCACCGCCGCCTCCCCCTGTGAAGAAGGAAGAGCCGAAGCCTGAGGTCAAGGAGGTCGAGAACAAGATCTTCACCGTGGCTGAGCAGATGCCTTCGTTCAAGGGTAACGTCAACTCTTGGTTGTCAAGCCACTTGAACTATCCGGCTGTTGCTGCTGAAAACGGCATTCAGGGACGCGTTATTGTGAAGTTCGTCGTCGGTAAGGACGGTAGCGTTAGCCAGGCACAGGTGGTACGTGGCGTGGATCCCGCTCTCGATCGTGAGGCACTCCGCGTCGTGAACTCCATGCCGAGGTGGAACCCGGGTATGAACAATGGTCAGCCCGCCAACGTATGGTTCACGTTGCCTATCAACTTCAAGCTTCAGTAATATCAGATTCTGAACACTACGTTTCTTTATGAAGAAATATACATTCTACATTTCAATTGTAGGATTACTCATTGCTGCCTCGGCCGTTCTCTCTTGCTCCAACAAGAAGAACGACCGAGGTGGTCGTACTGATACTCCTACATCAGGCACCATCACCTTCTATGCGGATGAGAGTTTTAGCCCCATCATCGAGGAGGAGAGAAAACAGTTCGAATATACCTACCCGAAGGCACATCTCAAGGCGGTATATACAGACCAAAATACGGGTATGAACCAACTGATGGCTCTGAAGACGTGTCTGCTCATCACCTCCCGCGACCTGACCAAGGGCGAGAGCGCGATGTTTTCGACCAAACAGACCAAGGCGGTTTCCTTCCCTATCGGCTATGATGGCGTAGCCCTTATTGTCAATCGAAACAACACAGATACTCTCATCACCGAGGCTGCTGCACGCAAGATATTCAGTGGCGAGGTGACGAAGTGGAATCAAATATACAAACATTCATCCCTTGGCGATATCGAGGTGGTGTTCGACAATCGTGCCTCAGGTACGTTGTTCTGGGTGGAGGATTCCTTGCTTGGAGGCAAGCATATCACTCAGAAGAATATTGTCGCGGCCAAATCGAGCAGGGGCGTGATCGACTATGTCAAGCGGACTCCCAATGCCATTGGCGTGGTGGGTTCCAACTGGATCAGCGACACCCGCGACAGTACCAATCTCACCTTCTTGAAGGACATCACGGTGATGTCGGTTTCTACGCAGGACGAGGCTACAAAGAGCAATAGCTTTAAGCCTTATCAGTATTACCTGCTCAATGGTTACTATCCCTTCTGCCGTACTATCTACTGCATCGTAGTTGACCCCTTCCGTGCCTTGCCATGGAGCTTCTCCAATTATATCACAGGACCGATTGGCCAGTTGATTATCTTGAAGTCGGGCATTCTGCCCTACCGTGGTGACATTCAGGTGCGACAGGTAAATATTAAGCAATAGCATTAAACCTTTTCAAGGCTGTGATGTCATAGAATCAAACAGCCTTCAGAGAGTGAGATAACGAGTGTATTAAACAAAGAAATTCTTTAAGAGTATGAAAGTCAAAAAATATCTTTTAGCTGGTGTGCTGACGCTGAGCTTGTCGGCACCCGTTTTCGGACAGGAAGTGAGTTATCAGGAAGCCCTCAAGCCCATTGCTGCGGCCCTCAACGCTGATCCCAACAACCCCAAGGCTGCCAAGGATCTGGTGAAGGACTATCTGAAGGAGTACAAGAAGGATGCCGATGCCATCGTTGGCTTGGGTACCATCTATCTTCAGGTTCACAATTTCGAGAAGGCACAGGAGATGGCTGACCTCGTCTTGGCCAACAAGAAGATGAACCAGAGCAATGCCTATATGCTCTTGGGTGACATTGCTGCCCTTCAGGACAGTGTAGGTAATGCTGGTGCTGCCGCCACGCAATATCAGACGGCTATTAGTATTGATCCGCAGAACGTTCTCGCCTATGAGCGCTATGCTCGCGTCTATCGCCACGTCAGTCCTGAGACGGCTGTGAAGAAGTTGGAGGAGCTTCGTCAGGTAAAGCCGGACTATCCCGTCGAGGTGAAGGCTGCTGAGATCATGCTCGCCGACCAGAAGTATGCCGAGGCTGCCAAGTGGTTTGCCAAGGCTCCGAAGACCCAGCTTGACGAGACGGCCTACTACCAGTACATCGTAGCTGAATTCTATTCTGGCAACGCTAAGAATGCGCTCGAGGTAGCTCGTCATGGTCTGCAGAAGTATGCCGGCAGTGAGTATCTGAGCCGTCTTGCCGTCATGGCTGCCGTTGATCAAAACCAGTTCCCTGAGGCCCTGACCTACAGCGAGAACGTGATGCGCGGTAAGGAGCAGAAGAATTATAACGACTATTATTACTATGGTCAGGCTCTGGCCGGCAACGACAAGTTCCAGGAGGCTATCAATGCCTACAACAAGTGTTTGGAGCTGAAGCCGGGTGAGGTTGATCCGCTCAGCAAGTTGTCTGCCGCTTACGCTGGTTTGGGCGACGGTGACAAGGCCTTGGATTTCCAGCGTCAGTACCTGGAGAAGGGCACCAATATCACCTCTACCGACTGGGCTGATTTCGCTGGCATCTATATCAAGATGGGTGATCAGGTTGACAGCCTCGACCACGCCAAGGCTGTTGGCTATTATACGCAGGCCATGGATGTCTATGAGAAGATGACCGAGAAGTTCCCCACCTTGAAGGATTGGTGCTGGGTGGCCGAGGCTTCGGTCGCTCTCGGTAAGTTGAAGGATCTCGACAAGGTTCGCGATCTCTATACGAAGGTCGCAGAGTATGAGGAGGCCAAGGCAGACAAGAGCGATGCCAATACGAAGAACTATCTCTCTGCTGCTTATTACTTCCTCGGCTACTACTATGCTGGCAAGAATGATGCAGAGACGTCGAAGAGCTATTTCGAGAAGCTCATTCTGATCGACCCCGAGAATGCTGAGGCTAAGAAGGCCCTTGGCTTGGAATAAGATAGAACGTTACAATATGTGATATAGAAATATGCGTGTATTGCTTACTTGTGATACGCGCATATTTTTTTCGTCGAATAGAAGCCCGATGCACTTGGCTTCTGCTATAAACAAATTATTAATGACTCACCGTTTCTCCATCTTCACGCTCGCATCCCTCCTTCTGTTGGTTTGTGTCGGCACTTCGGCAAAAAAGCGTACCTTCAATGAGGCAAAAGCTATTGCGCAGCGTCAGGCAACCAGCCTTGGCGCCACACTCTCCTCTGCCTCCATCGAGACTGCTAAGCGTCTGAACGCTTCCCCTGCAACAGGCGAATCTCGTGCCTATTATGTTTTTCCGCATGATAAGGGAATGGGATTTACCATTGTCTCTGGAGACGACCTGTTGCCCGAGATCGTTGGCTATTCCGATCGTGGCACTTATGATGTGACCAAGCTTCCCGATGGTTACAAGATGTTTCTCGACCTCTATTCCCATTTGGTCGATGACCTCTCTCATCAGCAGCCTATGGCCGTGCAGACGGCATCCCAGGCTCAGCGCCGATCTCAGGCCAAGGCCGCACGACCCGTCGTAGCTCCTTTGCTGGGTGACAGAATGTGGAATCAGTATGCTCCCTTCAACAATCTCTGTCCAAAGGACGGCACCAAGCAGACGGTCACCGGCTGTGTGGCTACGGCATTGGCGCAGGTCTTTGCTTATTGGCGTTTCCCTGAAGCACTCATGGCAGACATTCCTGCTTATACGACCCATACCAAGCGATTGAGCGTGCCGGCCATTGAAAAGGGTGAACCCTACGATTGGGACAGAATGCTCGATATCTACGAGGAAGGCTACTACTCGCAAGAGGAAGCCGATGCTGTCGCCAAACTGATGTTGCATTGTGGTGCAGCACTCCAGATGGACTATACCAGTAGCGGTTCTGGAGCCAATATCTTCCTTGCCAAACTCACGAAGTATTTCGGTTATGACGCTGAGACCATGCAGGAAGTGGAGCGCGACAACTATTCTTTGGAGGACTGGATGAACCTATTGGATGCCGAGCTGCAAGCTAAGCGTCCTGTCATGTATAGCGGCAACAGTTCTACCGTTGGCCACCAGTTTGTTTGTGATGGTTCCGACGGCGATGGTCTTTATCACATCAACTGGGGTTGGGGTGGTTATCAAGACGGCTATTTTGACATTTCCCTCCTCAATCCTGACAAGGGAGGAGCTGGATCTGGCTCGGATGCCGACGGCTATACCAATGGATGCCGTGCGATCATTGGACTTCAGCCTGGCGATGGCACGGTCACGGTAGAGCCGCTGCTCTTGGTCAGTGCCACGACCAACGCGGAACCTGGCGAGTACGAAAGGGAGAATGCTACCATTTATGGCCATACTGTGGAGGCACCCTTGGTCAAAGATGGCGATGCCATATTCACCTATGGAATACAGAACAATGGCGAATCAACCTCTCTGATGTATAGAATGGACATGTGGGGGTATCCTTCCAAAACTTATCAAAATAAGATGGAGACAACCGACTTGCCGGGCAATGGTGCGATTACCTATGTCTCGACGAGCGTCCTGCCGGAAGAGTTTGATGGCGACCGTAGCATTACCTGTATCTTCAATGCCTATGTTAACGACATGTATGACTATCTTCCTTCCTCAATGGACGAATGGAAACTCTATATCTTGGATCCTGACATGAAGGGCTATAGCTACCGAATGAATCCTGCCCAGCTCTTTGTCTATGTGGCTGGCGATACGCCTTCTGCCATCCAGCAGGTCGGAGAATCGGAACTTAATCGTTTCTACGGCGACCAGGGCGAGTTGGTGGTCATTGCCAATCGCTCGGGAGTCGTTCCCGTTTTTGGACTCGATGGTCGCAAGGTGTGCGAGGTCAATGCAGTTGGCGGTAGCACGGTTCGCGTGCCCCTCAAGGCTGGCGTCTATATCGTCAAGGGCCGTAAAGTTGTCGTAAGATAGACGTAGATAATTAATAGGTGGGGTAGGCGTTGCTCGTTTACCCTTTTGCAGTCAAGGTGTCCCGAAGCAGAAGCTCATTGGTCGTGAGCATCCATCGGGATACCTTGATTTTTTCCTTTTTATAGTGTTTGCGCAGCGTCCCTCTAAATGAGGTGTCAGGTGGGGTAAAAAAGTAAGTTAAGTTCATGAGCCGATGAAGTTAACTTCGTAGGGCGATGAAGTTAACTTCGTAGCCTCATGAAGTTAACTTCGTAAGCCAATGAAGTCAATATGCTTTTTTGGGGGTGAAATGGAAGGGTCAATACCGCCTTTTGTCCTTGCGCATCCTGCAGATAAAATCTCCCTCAAGATAAAATGTGGTCTGTTGCGCCCTCGTTTGAACCTTTTTTATTAACTTTGTACCCTAAAACCAATATCGAGAGAAGCGGAGAGATGGAGAGTGCTTTCAGCGAAGTAATAGGCCAGCAGGACGTGATACGTCGTCTGGTGCAGACCGCACGCGAAGACCGTGTCCCCCAGGCGTTGCTGTTTTGTGGTGCGCCCGGTGTGGGCAAATTGGCCTTGGCGATGGGTTTTGCGGCCTATCTGCTTAGCGAAGGTACGCCGTCGCTGCCCGTCACTGCCCCCAATGCGCGGGCGATGTTGCGGCTGTGGGAGCACCCAGACCTCCATTTCACCTTCCCCACCATCAAGAAAGCAGGATCTTCGAGCGACTACAAGCCCGTCAGCGACGACTATGCGAAACCCTGGCATGAGCTGATTATGCGCAGCCCATATTTCACCATTGAGCAATGGCTTCGTCAAATGGGGGCAACGACCCAGCAGGGTATCATCACGGCCCGCGAGGGCGACAAGCTCTTGCGTAAGTTGTCACTCAAGTCGAGCCTTGGCGGCTATAAGGTGAGCATCATCTGGCTGCCCGAGCGTGCCCGAGCTGAGTTTTCCAATGGTATCCTCAAACTCCTTGAAGAGCCACCCCAGCATACCGTCTTTATGTTGGTAAGCGAAGAGCCCAACCTCTTGCTCGACACCATCCGTAGCCGTACACAGCGTATTGACGTGAAGGCCATAGACGAAGCCGAACTGGTCCAGGCTCTTCGCGACCGAAGGGGTCTTGACGACGAGACCGCAAGGCAGACCGCCCATGTGGCGCAGGGCAGTTGGCTGCAGGCCATGCAGCTCCTTTCTCCCAACAATGAGAACACCGAGTTTTTCGAAATGTTTCAATCGCTCATGCGGTTGTGCTATATGCGGAGGATAGGCGACCTGAAGGCGTGGAGCCAACAGGCAGCAGAAATGGGACGCGAGAAGGAGAAGCGGATGCTCACCTACTTCATTGAGCAGGTGAGGGAGAACTTTATGTATAATTTCCATATTCCAGAGCTCTGCTACCAGTCGCGCGAAGAGGCTGCTTTCTCCCGCAATTTCGCCCGTTATATCAATGAGCGCAATGTGATAGAGATCAGCGAGTTGTTTGCTACGGCTATCCGTGACATCGGTCAGAATGCCAACGGAAAAATCGTCTTCTTCGATATGGCGTTGAAACTCATTGTACTCATCCTGAGATAATAAACGAATCAGAAAGTAATTATGGACTTTAAAAATATGAAATATGAGTTGTGGCACGGCACCGACCGTGGCTTGTGTGGCCGTGGTTGTGGACGACAGGACCACCAGTTGAACACCTACGACTGGCTGGCTGACGTGCCGGGCAACAACGCAACGACCGACCTTGTGGAGGTGCAGTTCAAGAACACGCGCAAAGGTTATTACCACAACGTCAACAACCTTGACCTCAAGAAGGGCGACATCGTGGCCGTAGAGGCCAATCCGGGTCACGACATTGGTGTAGTGACACTCACAGGACAGCTTGTGCGGCTTCAAATCAAGAAGGCCAACATCAAGTCTCCCGAAGACATACGTCGTATCTACCGCATAGCCAAAGAGGCTGATATGGAGAAGTATGCCGCAGCGAAGGCACGTGAGCACGCCACCATGATCCAAAGTCGCGAGATAGCCAAGGGACTGGGGCTGAAGATGAAGATTGGCGACGTGGAATACCAAGGTGATGGTAACAAAGCCATCTTTTATTATATTGCTGATGAGCGTGTAGATTTTCGTCAGTTGATCAAGGACCTTGCAGCCGCTTTCCACGTTCGCATTGAGATGAAACAGATCGGTGCGCGTCAGGAAGCTGGCCGTATCGGTGGAACAGGACCTTGTGGACGCGAATTGTGTTGTGCCACATGGGTGAGAAACTTTTCCAGCGTCAGCACCAATGCCGCTCGTTTTCAAGGGGTCAGTCTCAATCCTACCAAACTGGCGGGTATGTGTGCCAAACTTAAATGCTGTCTCAACTATGAGGTCGATGACTACATGGAGGCTGCACGCCGACTGCCGAGCCGGGAGGTGTCACTCTTCACCCTGGACGCGGAATACTTCCTGGTGAAGACGGATATTCTTAGTGGCGAGTGTACCTATTCGACCGACCGTAAGAAGATGGCTAATGTGGAGACGATTTCGGCTCGTCGAGCACGTGAGATCATCGAACTCAACCGTCAGGGAGAGAAGCCATTGTCGCTTCTTGATGATGGTAGTGTGAAGCCAGAGGCCAAATCGGCCGACTTGCTGGCCGATGGCGACCTCAGTCGTTTTGATAAGTTTCAGAAAAAGAAGAAAAAGAAGAAGAAACCCGGCGCTGCCCAGCCACCTCGACAGGGAGACGCCACTCGTCGTCCGCACCCACAGGGCAAACCGCGTGGGGATAGACCATCGCGGGAGGGAGGTCAGCGTGGTGAGGGCAGGCAGCGTCCCATGGAAAGATCATCCCAACAGCCCCGTCGTTCCCATGAGAAGGCTGCTGAGACGGGCGAGACACAACAGCAACGTCCGCCGATGCCTCCTCGTCATGGAGAAGTGAAGGAAAACGCAGGTGGAAATGAAAGCAAATAGAACCTTTATGGCAGCCATTACCACACTGGTGATGGCTGTCACGTTATTGGCCAGTTGTCGTGATGCGCGCGTCTATGACCATTTTGAGCCAGTCAATGACGACGGGTGGGGACGAAATGACACCGTCCGCTTTGCCATTTCGCGCCAGAAGAGTTGTGAGGTGGATGTCAATCTGAGCCTTCGTGTCAACCATCGTTTTCCCTATCGCGACCTTAGTTTGATAGTCTGTTACGAGACTTACCCGTCTGGTAACGTCGATCCTGATACTGTCCAAATTCATGTCCTCAACGAGAAGGGACAGCCTATCGGCAGGATGGGTATCACATCGGCTTCTATTTCTGCTAAAGTCAAGGAACTGAATTTGCGTGATGGTGACTCTCTCTACGTCACCGTCCACCACAATATGCGACGCGACCAACTGACGGGTGTCTCGGATGTCGGTTTGCAGTTGGTGAAACATTAAGCTATAATCAAAATTGCAACATGAAGAAAATAAGAATAGTAAGCCTGTTGTCCTTGCTTTGCGCTTTTTTCTCCTGCCATGCACAGGACCGTGGGTTTGAGAGCGTCTCATCGGATGCTTTCGAGAAACTGATAGCCGATACCTCCGTAGTGCGCTTGGATGTTCGTACGGCAGAGGAGTTTGAGGCGGGCCATATCGAAAACGCGATCAACATCGACGTACTCAAAGATGACTTCGAGGCGAATGCCCTCTCCATACTTCCGGTGGGCAAGGTGTTGGCGGTCTATTGCCGTAGCGGGCGACGAAGTAAGAAAGCCGCTCACATCCTTGTCAAGAGTGGCTATAAAGTCATAGAACTCGACCAGGGTTACAATGGATGGGTCGAATCGGGTAAGAAGGTGGTAAGATAACAATAGAGGTATTCAAAGGGATAGCTGAAAGCAACTTGCCACACATCGTGAGATGAGAAAGCACGAAACCGCCGTGTGCGGAACCGCACGTACGGTGGTATGGGAGGTTGGTAAATGTGAAAATTGAAGGCAAATGTCTTTCTATGATTAGCATTTACCTCCCATCCGATTTTCCTTGATATTGTATAATTTCTAGGCGCAACATATTTTTTATTCACGTTTTTTGTATCAAACGGCATCAAAAATGGCCCTTGTTTATATAAAACACTTGACTTATAGAAGTTTTTTGGCTTAAATGATCTTAAATTTATGCATAGGTGTTGATATTTCTGGTCATTCTTGCTGAAATCTCATTTGTTTTCTCTATCTTTGCAGACGGATTGTATAGCCAGACTGCAGTTGTCGCTGTAAGACGAGCTCTTTCATGACAACCGAGTCGGCAGCCTACGCCGTGCTGAGTGTAGTGAAGTCAACCATGACATATCTATACGAAAGCGGGCTTTGGGTGGGAAGACAATCCAGACATAATGGAAGGCGTTTATCGACGCTGTGTTTAAGACAGTCTGTAAATCTAGCAAGTTCACAGTATTCATAGTCTTGAACGTGGTCAACGGTAGATGTCCCGGGTGTGATTATTTCAATCCCGTGGAGACCTTGTAAGCATGGATTGTACCCTTTCGGGCGCAATCAAATGTATTATATAGGTCTCTTTACACGGACATGATTTTCATATCGGCGTGGGCTCTGACGTTGTCTGTTCAACTATGAAAGGCAATTGCTAGAGCCTCAGACTGTGGAATGGACAACAGGACGATTCCACGCTTTTTTTCTGTCGCAATTTAACGGATTTCTGTCTAGAAAAAAGTTAGCACCGACATGAAAGTCGATGAATGGACATCGGAAGATGTACACACCCCAGGAGGTGGTGAATTCCCTCCTTGCGCTGGACTTAACTCCAACGCCCTCCCCGAAGCTCAAAGCACTCTTTCTGCCGAGAGTTCACAAACAGGGGTGTCCACCAGAAATGCCCATATAGCAAGTAAGCCTAAAGCACAAAAAGAGGAAGGCTTTCCTCATTGGTATGCCTTACGCACCACATACGGTAGAGAGAAAAAGGCATACGACTATATGACTGCCAAAGGCATCACGGCTTTTTATCCTACTACAAATGTAGTAAAACTTATAAAAGGTAAGCGCAAAGTTGTTACCGAGTCTCGTTTACCAAACCTCTTCTTCGCCTACGGTACCGAAGAACAACTCAAAACCTTTGTTTACGACAACGTAAACCTCCCCTACCTCCGTTTTTATTATCGTCATTTCCACGAAGGAGCACGAATTGTCAAAGAGCCTCTAATTGTCCCTGATTATCAGATTGAGAGTCTGAAGATTATCTGCGCATCCGAGGCAGAGAACATCATCCTCGTACCCTCAGACGTAGAGAAATTTAAGACTGGCCATACTGTACGTGTCACCGAGGGAGCTTTTGCTGGAGTCATTGGTAAGGTAGCGAGGTATCATGGGCAGCAGAGAGTGGCGATTGTGATAGAGGGACTGTTGACTATTGCAAGTGCGTATGTGCCGAGTGCATTTTTGGAGAAAGTTTATTGAGAATAGGTTACAAATAGATATATCTTCTCATAAGGTCAAAAGAAACGATTTATAAAATGGTATAAATATGAACACGAAGAATAAACAAAAGAAATTTTGGGTTGTATGGGGGCCTATCTTTAACCAGTCGACGGGTGACCTCGTTGTTGACCAACAAACATTTTCACTTGTTCCTAACAAAATTGATACGGCTCTCGTAACACTCGCAATCGGTAAAAAAGCCTATTCCATTCAAACTTTTCAAATAGACTCAATAATAGGCTATGAGAATAATTTCATGGCTTACATGTCAATTCTTCTTAATGATGGACGTAAGGTGAAAATTTCAGTTGGTTCAAGAAAGAAGAAGTTAGAGATTATTTCTGCTCTTGAAAAACAACGAAATGCAATTTATATTGCTAAAGGAGAAAGCATTCCCGAATTATCATCTACTATTTAATAGTTTTAAACTTTTAATTCTAGCTATTATTTAAACGTAATATAGTATGTCTGAATATTTCAATCCAGAAGTACAGCAGCAGTACCCTGATACATGTGCGATTAAATCACAACAACTGGTTTTGGAGGATTTTGGTATAGATGTATCAGAAACGCAATTAGTCCAAACAGCCAATGCAAATGGTTGGTATAATGGTGGAGGTACTAATCCACAAGACGTAGGCAATCTGTTAAATCTTGCAGGTATTCCTGTAACGAAGCAGGATGGCAACGTGTTTACTTTAGTAAATGAATTAGCCCAAGGCCATAAAGTCATTGTAGGTGTTGATGCAGACGAACTATGGCACAACGATTCTGTTAGTGAGAAGTGGACAAATTGGGCTAATGATTTCTTTGGTCCACAAGGGGGTAATCACGCATTAATCGTTGCAGGTATAGATACAAGCGACCCCAATAATATTCAAGTAATTGTCAAGGATCCTGGTAGTGGTGAAGATGGAAAGCCATATCCATTAGAACAGTTTATGGATGCTTGGGCAGATACACAATGCTACATGGTATCTACAAATATATCTGCTCCTGAATATGCAGACGGAATGAAAAATTTCGACTATGAGTTGGGACACCTACACAACGTGGCTGGCGTAAGCTATCCTGATTTCCAAATATTCAATGATATTAGCATGGGACTTCCAGAGCAAGTAACAAATATTGATGGAAATATTATTTCCCCAATACCTTCGCTAACAGATGCATTTTTTGATTATTCTGCAAATGAAATAGACTTCAGCCAAATATTTACGGATAATTATATATTCAACGATTATTTGGATTGCAATAGCATAAATAGTTCAATGCAAATTACAAGCCATAATGGATTGGAAAATATAGATTGGAATGGTATTCAGCCAATGGATAGCATGGGGGATGGTGGTTTCAATCCAATAATGTTGAGTGAAATGAACGTTGACTATAACACATTTTTCAATGACTGCATCAATCAGTTTTCTGCAATTGGGGATGTTGACTCTATGGAGTTGTGCCAACAGCAACTAAACATTATGGACTATTGCGAATGTAATAATATTGATTATTCGGCCAACTTCTTAATGTGTTAAGGCTATGATAAACGATAGTAATAAATTAAAGAGTTTTATCAAGCAGCTTTCTTCCATATCTCAACAATATGGTAAACGTGCTGTTATAGAGAATATAAATAACGCCATTGATAAGATAGATAATTCGACATCAATTTTATTTTGTGGTGAATTTAAAAGAGGTAAATCATCTCTCATAAATGCCATTATTGGAGATGAAATTTGTCCAACTGACATAGGAATTGCAACAGCAGTTGTTACTAGGATAATGTATGGCCAAACAAAGAAAGCTGTTCGTTATTATGGCAATTTGTTGGAAGGAGAAAATGCATTAAAAAAGGAAGAAATAGCTTGGGATGACATACAAAAGTATACTGTTGGTGATGTTATAGAAATAGGTAGCACTGTGCAGATGGATTTATACTACCCTTCTGAATTTCTAAAAGAAGGATTAGTTGTTATAGACACTCCTGGTATTGGTGGATTGGATCCACGCCATGCAAACCTTACTGCAATGGCATTACCATACGCTGATATAGCCGTGTTTATCACAGATGCCAGTGAACCTGTAACGGAATCTGAACTTAAGTTTTATGAGAAGAAGGTTGCATCTCGTGTAAAGAGCACTATCGTACTTATCAACAAGTCAGACATTCTTTCTCAGGATGTCTTGCAGACACATATAGAAACGACAAGGAATACATTTTTATCTGTTGGGAATCCAACCATTGTTGCTGTTTCTGCTATGAATTGGTTGTTGTATAATCAATTGGAAGACGAGGAATTCAAGGTGTCCTCAAATCGAGATGCCGTAATTGCCGCAATCAACTCACAGATTAAGATGTTTCGTAAGGGACAACTGATGCAGTTCCGTGACATACTACTGTCAGAAATTAATGACATATTAGAAACTGTCAAGGTTGAAAAGATGCAATTGGAAGCCAATCATAATACCCAGAACAATGCAATTCAAAACTATAAAGATCAACAACAGAAGTTGGCTCAATTTCGAAATGAAATTGCTAATCCTACATCTTCTATTCGTTTACAAGTAAATTCTCTATTTGAAAATGCAAGAAATGAAGTGCTTAATCAAATTTCCCATGAAGGAACATTGTTGACTACTAGTAAATTTGATAGACTCATTGACAGCGAGAATGGTCTAAATAATGATGGAAAATGGTTGGTTGCTCAAATTAATGATGAATTGCAAGAATTGTCTTATAATGTCAATTTGACGACTAAAAAGACATTTAATCAAATTTCGAAAACTCTCGAGAAGAAAATTTCTGAAGTTTTATCCGACGAGGATATAAATATTTCAGATGAACTACGAATACATAGCGTTCTGAACTCGCAATTAGCTTTCAATCTTGCTGGAAAGTTTGCACAAGGAGGTATTATTGCGACGGCATTGGCAATCGGAGCAGATTTTTTGATTCCTGGTATTGGTTGGGCTGTAGGTCTTATGTCAGCAGCTGCACTGATATGGAAAAGATTGAATCAAGAAAGCCAGCAGCAAAAGAAGATGATGATTCGTCAACAAGTTTTACCGAAAATTAATCTGGCAATAACGGATTTGCGTAATCAGATAAATACTCAGTTTACAAAATATCACCAAAATATACTACAGACTATACAAACCATGTTGTCTGAGACAGAAGAGAAGATGAAAGCTATTCAACAGACAATAATAGAGAGTCGTGAGAATGAGAAAAAATTCAAGGATAATATGAGCATAATTGAACAACGCGAAAAATTCTTGAAAACGCTTTCTTCGCAGATGAAGTTACTTTATAGCAATCCATTTGGCCATGCAGAACAATGATTACATAGTCTATCAAATCGAGGAATGCTTATCAGCCTGTTCACAATTGGTAGATAGGCATCCTCAATTGTCCAATATACGTACAGCTATAGAAAATGTAAAAAGGCGAAAGGATGAGCCAATGCAATTAGCAATAGTTGGCAGAATTAGTAGTTCTAAATCTACTCTGGTCAATGCAATACTTGGTAAGCCAGAAGTTGTGCGTACAGGGCATGAGGCAGAGACATTTAATGTCAGTTGGCTGAAATATGGAGAGGACATTTCTCCAATTACAGTTCATTTTAAAAATGGCAGTAAAATTGAAGTTCCCCATGATCAATGGATACAATGGGCATCTCATGCAGGTGAAGAAGCTTTGAAAGCTAAAGTTTCATATATTGAAGTGCCTACATCAGACGAGATACTTAAACAGATCAATATAATTGATACCCCTGGGTTAGATGCGACAAGCAGAATTGATTCAGAGAACACTAAACAGTTCTTGAAGCAAGTTAATCCTGATGCTGTGGTTTTTCTGTTTACAAAAAGTCTTTCCGAAGACAGTTTGAAATTAATCAATGAGTTTCAAATGTCCGATGTTGGGAATTCGTATTCTATTACTCCACTTAATTCGCTTGGTGTATTATCAAAACCCGACTTGAATTGGTCTGTTTTGAACAAAATTGATATCATTGAGGAGACATCATCTGCTATATCACGAACACTTACATCAAGATTAGATGTAAAGAAAACTCTTTTCCGTATTTTGCCTGTTTCAGCTTTAATGGGATTGGCATCTTCGAATATCACAGAAGAAGACTACAATATGTTCAAGTCTTTGGCTGAAATACAAGATCAAAAAACGATTCTGCGCATATTTGTCAACGCTGATGCTTTTACGCGTGAAATAGACAACATTGCAATATCATCCCTGCAACGTAAAAATCTATGGGTTAAATATGGTCTTTATGGTGCATATATTTGTATGGAGTTGTTGCGTTCAAATCCAAATATCAGTAGAGAACAACTCGCCAATACTCTAGGTATTAAAAGTGGTTTTTCTTCCTTTATCACATTACTTAGATCTCATTTCGGAGATAGGGCATCTGTACTTAAAACGCAGCGTAGCATATTGAGTATGTTAGATGCGTGCAATCAAGATAGACAAAGGACAAATGATTCGAATCTCATTGCTATAATAGATAAAATAAGGAATCTGATTATAAATGTAGAGAACGAATTGCATGATGTAAAGGAAATATCGTTGTTGATGTCAATATATGAGGGTAGAACAAAAGCTGATGATGCTTTTACAGAAGAATTTGCAAGGGTTTGTGGAGAATATGGATATGGTATCATAGACCGACTGAACGCCCCCAATGACACACATATATCAGAATTGGTATCACTTGCCAAAAAGAAACAGACTTATTGGACAAGAAAATATAATGCAATAAGAAATATTTCTGAATCAAAGGCTGCACCTTATGCGATAATTGCAAAGTCGTATTCTCTTATGGCTGAGAGAATTGTGTCTCAACATGAAGATTACAAACAAGCACAAAAAACGACTGCTATTTATAAAAGATATATATACGGAAAGGATAATATATGAAATGGACAGCAATAGATATAGGACAAGCAGAGGTTAAAGCTGCTGTTAACGGCTTGTCAAACAAACCTGAGAAATTGACATACAACAATGGCATATCTTATTCTTATATGCCGAGCATTTCCTTTGTGTTAAACGATGAGGTATTCATTGGAAATCAAGTGCTTTTGCTTGAAGCAATGGGAATAGATGGAATTGTGACAAATTTAAATGAGAGTCATTTTCAAGGAAAAATTCTTCAAAAATTTTATGCTTCTATTAAGCAAGCATCTGTTGATTTCTATTCAGAAGAGGTTATTGGAGCAGCATTGGTTTTTGATGATGCGTCTCAGAAAAGGATAGTAGAAGAGGCTATTGAAAAGATAAAGGATGGTAAAAGAATTTGTGATTCAACTATTGCAAAAACTGCAACAGACATTTTCTCGGATGTTATATGTATATGTAAATCTGAAGTGGTATCTTCTTTCAATGCTCCTCATTATGGATTATCAATGGTTGTAGATATTGGCTTCTCATCTCTTAAAATTTCAATAGTTGATAATGGAAGGCAGATATCTTACAAGCAAGATGCTGAGTCTGGTTTTTCTTCTGTAGATCTATCTGATATTGTTGGATATGACTATACTTCAGATGTATCTGTTATTGAACAAATTATGTTCGGATTATACTTAAAAGAAGTGGTAAGAAGGAATTTGAATAAAAATACAAAAGACTACTATCCTCTGCCTAAATTTAAAGATTTAGACAAAGGAAAGGCAGAAATTCAGAAGAGGTTTGATACAGAAATGAGTCATTATCTTTATCGGTGTTTTGATTCCTGTAATGACATGATGAAGCAAGGTACATATAGTTGGAATAATATTAGCAATATAATATTCTGTGGCGGTGGTGCTAATTATCATTCCTTATCACAGACTTTTGAGGATTATCAAAAAGCATATGGAATTAAAAACGATATTGCAATCAAAACCTTTTCAAAGGATGCTGAATGGGTTGGTGTATTCTCGACAATGCGTCTTTCTCTTGAAAGAGAAATGTCGACAATATCAATAGATTACGACAATTAAAAGAATATAATTATGAATATTTGTCTTTTAGGACTTAGCGGCTCAGGAAAGACCTGCTACTTATATACAATGAGTCATGTATTGGCAAATGGCATATCCATAAATGGTCATACAATATCTGCAATAAGTACAGATAGACGTCAACAACTTCGACTTAATCGCGGCATAGAACAAATGGCTAATGGTATTTGGCCAGATGGAAGCACAGACACCATTACATATTCATTTGATTTAAAAGTTGATGGGTGTTCTATGGGTGAGTTTACAATTTATGACTATCGTGGTGGTGCGTTGGACGGTATGTCAGACAATGACATGGATGATGCAGAAGAATTGTTTGATACGTTTGAGGACTCTAGTTGTATCACTTTCCTTATTGACGGAGATACGTTGTTGGCAGCATTGGATCCACAATATTTAGAACCAGAGCATAGCAACATTTCATTTCAGTCACAATTAAAAGCGCGTCATAAAATTAATTACATAGAATCATTAATAAAGGAATGTTCTCAAAGATTAGACAATAATGTACCAATCCTTTTAGTTATCACAAAAAAAGATATTTTCAGTGATAATGAATTGACTGCAGGTCAAGAATTATTAAGAAATCTTTTGCCAACAGTTTTTTCAAAACATAATGATATGACAGTTGGTATTACTTCTGTCACATTAGGGCGTAATCTTAATAATGATCATGGGAAGATAACAAACAGACAAGTAACGTTATATCTTAATACCAAGGGAAATATCCATCTTCCAGTATTGTTTGCATTGCTTCAAGACTTAGACGATGACACAAATGTTCCAATTGATGTAGAAGAGATAAAATCTTTAACATATAAACTATTTACTTCTGATAGAATCTCTTTCTATCGAGGAGGAAGAAAAGCCGTTATTTTATAAAGCATATGAAAATCGAGTTTTATAGTTATACACGTGGTGAACAACCTGATTACCGTGATTTTTGTTTACCTAACAATATAGGGAAAGATTTTATTTCTGTGTTGCAGAACATGGTTAGACCTATATTGGAATGTGATTTAGACAATCCGCGATGGGTTTTTTATAAGAAAGACGATGTTGCTGCTTGGGGACTATGTTGTAAGAATGAAACGTTGTCTAATTCTTGCAATGTAGACATCAAAGGTCGGTCAGTAAAGGTTTTTTTTGCTTTAATCTTCTCTGATATAGATGTGGATAATTTCTGGATTCCATCGCTCGATATAAATATCTTCAAAATTTTATACGAAGAGGAAATTGCTCCTTATTGGTATTGCCAAGAAGGCGATATTCATTATAGCCACGAGCATTCTGTAGATGGAATTCATATAGATAAAATCTTTGCGAAAAACAGTGAGTATTCAGAAGAGTTGAATTCCGATATTTTCCAATGTAAATCTTTGGGATGCATGGACAAGAAGAAGGTTATTGCGGCAGCAATGTCATTCCCCAAAATGTCTTTGCTAATTGATAATAAAGACTTGGTAGAAGCTATGGGGAAAAAGTCTCCTTTTATGAATTGCCTTTCGTCGAACGTATCTTCAAAAATAGTAAAGGTTAAGCGTATTTGTCCTCAATGTCATAAGTATGTAGGCGAATTTACAGACAATGGGATATGCGTTAAGTGTGACAATGATAACAACATAAACATAACAACTAATGATATTGACATCATGAATCAACACGACATAAACTTGCAGGATAAAGAAAACTTGGAAAAAATGGAAAAATTGAAAAAATCGCTTCGTGATAGTGAACTGTCTATTAAAGAATTAGAAAACAAACTAAAGAAGGAGAAGTTTGCGAACAAGATTCTTTTGGCTATTTGTAGTGTGTTTTTGTTGATTTTCGCTTATTTATGGCATAACAAAACAGGAGAAGGGAACGTGTCTGACAACAAAGAAGTTGTCAAGGACTCTATTGTAATGTCTAAAGAAAAGTCTTACCGATTAGAAGTATTCCCCAAAACTATAGAAGCACAATCAACAGGAAGGGATTCGATAGTTATAACATGGAAAGATAATGCACCAAAGGTAAAAGCGACCTTTGCGGATAAGAATGAATAGGTTAAGGAAGTCTCAAAAAATGACAATTCTATAGTTGTTCGTGTTGAAAAGAACGAGACAGGCAAAGAACGGGAAGCTATTGTTGAGTTTGTCCTTGATGGACAAAAAGAGGAAGTCAATATTAAACAAGCTGCCCACTGATGAAACGAATAATATCTTTGTGTAAATATGAATATTAAGAATATCGATAGTCTGTCTTTGGAAGAATGCCAAAAACTATTGGCTGCAAATCCTAATGACGAGCAAATTCAAAATCTACATAAAAAGTTAGAGATAAAAGATATAGAAGAAAAGAACAAAAAGTTGAAAGTTGAAATTCAAAACTTAGATAAAGAAAGATTGCATGAGATTACAAAGTTGCAAAAGGAACTTAGTTCTACGAAAAGAGAATTGGCAACAATTAGGGTACAACGTGATTACTTAAAAGGCTACTGCAATTTATTCAAATATACGTTGTTTGTTACTATAGGTGCATTGTTTGTATCAACGATCTTTCTATTTAATAATTGTAATAGTTCTGGAGAAAATAGTGTCGTGTGTGATAGCATTGATTGCGATAGCGTTGACACGAATAAGGCCTTGTCTGATATAAACTTTGTTGATAGTATTCAAAAGAAATTAGCAGACTACAAATATATTATAGCCAATATCCCAATGATTGTGACGGATATAAAAATTGGGAATGTATATAAAAACAATGAAGTAGAAACGGATTATGGTCATTTTATCTTTGACTCTAAAACAATGTATCTGAAGCCAAAGATTACCTATGTAGGTGCAAATGATGGATTTATCACTTTATATTACAAGATACAACGTCTTTCAGATAACCATACTACAGTTTCAAATGGTCATGATTACAGGATTGACAAAGGAAAAAATACATTAGAATTATATGGTTGGGGTTATGAGAAACCGGGGCATTGGGAAGCTGGAAAATATGCAATATCAATATGGTACTGCGATAAGAAAATTGCAGAAGACACATTTGACATTCATAAATCACAAGATTCAGAATAATGTAATATAAACTATATAACTATGCAGATCAAGAACGTTGAAAATTTCAATTTACAGGATTGTGATAATTATTTAAAGAATAATCCAAACGGCGAGTTGGCAGAATCTGTAAGATTGCGCCAAAAGCAATTAATAGAACAAACAATCCAAGTAAATCGGAAAAAAGATGAAGAACGGAAACAAGAAGTTCATTCTTATGAAATGAATACGCAATGGATAGACATGGCTGAGTTTAATGAGAAAAAAAAATATAAGTCTTTATCATTTCCTCGCTGTATACTAAAGTCTATTGTCTTCATTTGCCTCTTAATCGTAGTAGCCGCTGTATATTTTTTCAATACAGAACATTATATTTACGAAGAATATTCTGGGTACCAAGCTTCTCATGTGACAGGAATTGAAAATTTCTTATTAAATTGCGAAATAATTGATACTCACTACTACTGGAATGACAGTTTTTCTCCGCGTTGGGATACATATACCTCTGATTCTGGCTTTTGGTCTATATCTTTCATTGGGATTATTGTCTTTTTTATTCTTCTACTTACAAGCATCTGGCACACACCTTTTGTTAACAAAATATATAACATACAAGATGGAGATAAGTCTCTAAAGTTTCGTGCAATCCAAAACAAAAAAGGAAAAGTCGGATTGTGTAAGGTCGGACGTTTGAAGTTGAATAAGATATTGGATTTCGATTATGATGCCTTGTTTATGATTAATGACAATAGTTATGTATGTAAGAATAAAAACAAGTTTGGCATATATAATACAAATGTCAAGAAATGGACTGTGCCGATTATTTATGATAGCATTTATGCCATCAATAATAATACTATTGATTTGAAGAAAGACAATCAAGTATATAGTTTCTCTCATAAGGGGTATAGAATAGTAAAATAAATAACAAGGCAAATGGAATTCAAAAGCATCGAACAACTTTCTATCACAGATTGTTGCCACAAGTTGTCTATTACAAGAGAGCGTCTGAAACAAACTGTAATAGATACAAATAATAATATTTCATTATTTCGTGGGAGATTATTTGGTGAAAAAGGATCTTTGGCTGAAGAAAAAGAAGAAATTGCTCAGAGACTTTTCCTTCTTATAAGTGAGGACAGGAAACTATTCTTACGCAGCAAAACTGCGCAACAACACGAAGAGTACCTTTCAAAAATGAAAGATGGTTTATGGCGTGATGAAGCATCTAAAAGAATAAACTCATTTAAAATAGAGCAAATAGAAAAAGATTTCTATTCGAAGAATAAAAATACCGTAGAAGGATTGGAAAGATATCTTCGAAAATATCCTCATGGAACTTTTTCACAAAATGCTCGAAAAGAAATAGCCGAAAGACGAAGAAGTAAAACAACAAAAAGCATACTCATAAGTGCAGCTTTGGTAGTTTTGGTTCTCATTATTGGCTTTATGAATTTCCATTCGTCTTCCTATATTTCGTCAGATAGTGACGTGACTTTTGGTAAGAAGGGTGGAACAGCTTCTTGTAAAATATCAACAGATGCCATCAGTGAAAACATCCAAGCCTACGTTACTGAAGATTGGATAAAGGCAACGCTGGAAAATGGCGCACTAAATTTAAAAGCATCACCGAATCATGGAGATATACGATATGCTACAATACATTTGTATGCCTATACAACATTGTTCGGATTAAATTTGTGGAAAAAAGAATTTGAAATTAATGTAAGTGAAAATTCGGGACTGTCCACATTTTTAACTATTAGCGATTCATCTTTTTCTTTTGATAAATACGGTTCTGACGAAGTTTATAGCACAGTAGAAACAGATGGAATGAATTTGAAAATCACTTCTGACGTAAATTGGATAACCTTCACCAAAGACGTATCAGAACGGGGTAATAATTTCTTGGCGAAATTGGTTATATCCACAAAGACAAATGAGACTGGTGAGAGAACTGGAACGATTACTGTAAAAAGTGACAAATATGAACAAAAGATTTATGTTCGTCAGAATTCTGGTTTGGCCACATATTTTGATTTATCAACAAACAATCTTGTTATGTCGGAAGAAGGAACTGAAGAAGGGTATTATTATTCTGTAAATGTAGAAACAGATGGTACTACATGGTCTGTGTCAAGTGCGCCAGACTGGTTGATAGCAGAAGCAAAGATTCCACAAGGCAAACTACATGTCACTCTTCCTGAAAACACAGGAAAAATAAAAACAGGAACTATTACTCTTGTCTCTAACAATGGGGATTCAAGATATATATCAGTAAAGCAATGGGGAGATCCAACTGATTTTAGAGCATCTTCAAACAAGGTTAAATATGGGACATCAAGTGGTTATGCATATATAAATATTACGAATAATAGCAACAAAAGCATTTCTGTAAGTAAAGACGAATCTTGGATAAGTTCAAATATTATTAGTAATTCAAAAATAAAAATTTACTGTTCTCAGAATAGCGGTTATTCAAGAAGTGGAAATGTCTCTGTTTCTTGCGGCAATGAAGAATTGAATATTAGCATTGAGCAAGATGGATGGAGAGATTGTACCAATTGCAAGGGCAAAGGTTATACTCCTTGTCCAGGTGGAGCCTGGGATAGTACTACAGGAACAATAGTTCATAGCCGACCTAAACTTATTAGGTAGGTTCTATTAATTCATAAATTCGAGAGGAAGCCGTTCCGTTAGAGTCAAACTTTCGGAATCAAGTCGCTCTT
>PPYF01544478.1_pt1 | contig 39279 bp, 29 predicted proteins | sample 1559871 | NCBI WGS metagenome assembly PPYF01 (sample SAMN08240021, study PRJNA423297) | Human gut metagenome, whole genome shotgun sequencing project.
TGTACCACTGCCGTTAACGGTCAGCTTACCGCTCGTTACTTCTATGGAATACCATACATCAGTACCGGGTTGTGAGAGCCTTTTACCGTTAAGTTCAAGCGTAACATTGCCTGTAACAGCTATCGTATCTGTAATATCGTCCGTGATGTTCTTCTGCAGCGTTACAGTAGCCGTACCTATCTCATTAGCCTTGTCAAAAGCGTCATAAATATCGCTGAACAGATCCGTCTCTTCGCCGCCGTTTGCCGTATAGCTTACAGTTGCAACGATTTCCTCATTGCAGTAAGGACAGGGATTTCCGTCAAGCACATAACTGCCTTTTTCACCCTTATGGACGCACTTATCAACAAAAATTCTATCGGTTTTTGTCATGGTCTGAATAGCTTCGTATGTGTAAACAGTAAAGCCATTTATATTATTGCCGAAAACTACGCTTCCACTCGCAATTGCCATACCTAAAGTATAACCGCTGTCTGTTTTGCAAGTGGTGCTGCCGAACTCGCCGGTTACGATAGAGATGCTACCGGACCCGTTGATATTCACGCTTAAAGAATCGGCTGTAACATAATTGATGACCGTGTCTCCGCCGTTAGCTTTCAGTGCATCAATATTTGCACCGTTTACAACAGCCTTTCCGCCATTTATTGACAGTTCTTTAATATAACTCTCGGCACTGTTTACTGCAAGCGCACCGCTTGTTAATGTTACACTTCCCAGCTTGATTTTACCGTCAATTGTAACCTTAGCGTCCGCTCCGGTTACTTCGATTTTGCTTATCAGAGTTTCTACATCGGCTTGTTTTACCGAAGAAGTGAAAGTCACGTCACCGCCGTTGACATAGAACTGATAAAATACCTTCTTACCGTTAAAGTCAACAGTAAACCTGCCGCCTGTCACGGTAACGGACTCAGATACTCCTTCCGACATCAGCTTTACAGTGCTGCCCTCGTTCTCCTGTGCCAGCTTTATGGCACTCTCTATATCCGCATAGCCTAACGACTTGCCGTCAGCATCTACTACCTCGGCTTCTATCAATGCATCACATATACCGCAGATTACAAAACCGTCGTTTTCGTATGAAAAGCTATCCTTCGGGTGTGAGCAGGTCGCAAGTGTAAGCTTAAGCACATTCGACTTATATTCGTATCCGTTGCACTTAAGTACAATGTAATATTCAACCTCGCCGTCTTTAGCCGCAAGCTTACCGATTTCATAACAGTGTACCATATATTTATTGTACAAATTATAATCTTTAATGCGATTATTGCCGTTTACAAAATCCGAATAGGTTGCACCCCTTGAACCGACCGCCAATTCGTATGTAATATCGACGTATAAATATTTCTCTCCGTTACGGTATATAACAGGCGCTTCTTCGCCTACCCACGCAATACTTGCGCTCTTTATCGGCGCTTCTTCTACACTCAACGGTTTATCGTTGTTATTCAAACTGCTATAAACGCTCTCTGCACGTTCTGCAATTGAAAGCCATTCACCGCCTTCAACTTTATAAGCGTAACCGTCAGCCAGAACAGATTCAAGATTGCCGTTAAGTATCTCGATGTCGTTGAATTTACCGCCGCTGAGTTTTACGTTACCGCGAACGGACAGACCTCGTATAGTGCCGCCGCCTATTTCTGCGTTGCCTCCTTTTTTAACTGACACAGAATTGAAGTATCCACCGCCGTTAATGACTAATTTTGAGTTTTCATTAACGTAAATAGGTGTATCCATATCGCCATCGCCGTTTACAGTAAGCGTGCCACCGTCAGATACCGGTATACGCGCTATGCCATAACGACCACCCAGTGTTTTACCGTTCAGTGCAATCGTTACATTGCCCGTAACGGTAACGTCCCGTGTACCTTCGCTGTCTGTAATATCCTTATACAGCGTTATTGTAGCCGTACCTATCTCATTAGCCTTATCAAAAGCGTCATAAATATCACCGAACAGCTCTGTCTTTGCACTTCCGTCAACCGTATAGCTTACGCTTGCGGCAAACTCAGAGTTACAGTATTTGCATATACCGCCGTCATTAAAGGCATAACTGCCGTCCTCATTCTTATGGTCGCACTTGACAAACCGATAGTCTTTGTCATCATCAACGCCCAAGGTGTTTTGTTCGGAAACAATGCTGTATAATAATTCATTAGTAGCTATTATCTCATCAGTCTCCTGCGAGTATTCAACGCTTATTAAGCGAGTGCCGCTTGCCAGTATATCCTTAAACGTATACTGTCCGAGTTTGATCTCACTGTAAATACCGCCGCCTATAGTCACCTTTGCGTCCGTTGCAGTGTCTGATATAGTAAATTTATTAGCGCCGAAGTTTTCACTTACGCCGTCACTGATATTTAAAGTACCGCCAAATACACTAATACCGTTAATGCAAACGGAGGTCGAGCCTTCAGGGTATGTAAGAGAACCGCTATATAAACCTACAAAGCAATTAAAAGCGCAGTTCTCAACAGTAATTTCTGCACCCTTAATATTGATCTTCCGTGTATAAGCGTTGATATAATTGTCGTCGATCGCGGTAATAGTAAACTGACCGCTTGACAATGTAATATCGTTCTCAAGTCCACCGGTTGTTACAAGAGTGAAAACACAGCCCTTGTTTTCAGCCTTATCCGCATACCGTAAGCCCTCGGTTATGTCGTCGAAATACTTTACCTTTCCGTCGGCAGTAGTTACCTTTGCGTAAATTTTCGCACCGCACTCACTGCACACCTTGTTGGCGCTGTCTTCATCTACCTGACCCTCGCCGTCATGCAGACACTTATATCCGCAAGCGCAGTTGCCGTGATCATCGTATGTATGCTTCGGGTGAGCCGTAACAAACATATTATTGCCTGCTTTGTATATTTGTTGTACGCTTGCATTCAGTATTTCTCCGCTTTCACTTGCAAGCGCCTTACCGCTACCCAGTATTTCAATTACACTTCTTCCCTGAACATAAATGCTCTTGAATACTCCGGCATTGATCAAAGCGTCGCCGTCTTCAAATGTTGCAAAAGTATCGAATTCAATATCTCCGTTTACAGTTACCATTCCATAGGAATAAACGCCGGTGGCGTTTATAACTGCACGGCTGCTTCCGCTGTTTTCAAAGGTTACATTTCCGTAAACCGCTACTGCGCTTATTTCCTCGGTACCGACCGAAACATTCAGCGTATGACCGTTCATGTCGATCGTTTTATTGCCGTTTATTATTATGCCCTTAACAATACAATCTACATCGCCGGTCAGCTTTAATACACCGTCAGCCTCATTTTCCGCAATATTTTTAAACTGTGTTTCGCTTTCAATAAATGTATAAGTTTCAGAGCTTTGTGTTGTCTCGGTAAATATAGCAAGCGCACAAACGCCGCACGGACACTTGCCCGTTTCCACGTTGTATCTATGCTCATGCGCTACAACCATGACATTTGTAAGTCCGTCGTATAATGTTACCGCACTGCCGTCTATCAGCTCAGCAGGGAGCGTTCTTACAAACGCACGGTTTTTCGCAAGCAGACTGCCGACAGTGATCGACGTTTCACTCTCCGACTTGATTTCTCCGAAGCTTCCTCCGTAGATCGTCACATCAGGATCATAGGTATTAAATGTAAACGAATCATAAACACCGCCGTAAAGCTCTATATGAGGCTCTTCGCCGATATAATTAGCGTATAAATTCGTTATGGAAACAGCCTTGCTGTCGTTTGTATCGTTGATACCGTTTATTAGCGTACCGCCTACAACTGTTACATTACCGTCAACTTTACCGCCGCCTGTAAGTGTCAGCGTACCGAGTTTTACGATAATTTCTTTATCCGATGTTGTAATTGTCTTTCCGTTGACATTAAGGTTTAGAGCTTTCTCAATTATCACATCAGTAGTAAGCTCGCAATCCTGATATAACGTCAGCGTACAGCCGTTGTTTTCTCCCGATGTAGCCGCGGCAAAGGCATCGTCTATATTGCCGAAATATGACGGTGTTCCCACGCCTGAAATGATCGCAGTAAGCTGATATTTGCAGGTAGGGCATACACCAGTTTTGCTGTCAACATCCGTATGACCGCACCGCTTACCGCAAATCGTACACTTGCCCGTTGTGCTGTCATAACCGTGATCTTCATGTCGTATTACACCAACAGTTGTTGCAAAACCGTCTTTCAACAGTGTTTTTGAGCCGTCTATCGGCCCAACGGAAGGCGACATAAACATACGGTTCTCAGCCAACAAAGTCAGTATTTCTGCGTTTGCTCTGTCCCCGCCGCCGTTATAGCGTATTTTTATGAAAGCTCCGCCGTGAAGAATTACGTCACTGCTTGCATCGTTTATATTGAGTATTATGCCGAGTGAACGATAGCAGTCAAATGTACCTGCACCTACCGACACAGTTCCCTTAGCGCCGCAGTTTTCGTCAAATGTCAGCTTACCGCCGTCCGCTACATTGAAATCGCCATAAATACTATTATTTTCTTCCGATCCCGTAACAGTTATATCTCCCGAAACAGTTAACGTACCTACATTGGCTTTCTCAGCGATCCACAGCGTGAACTTACCGCTGAGTGTTGTATAGCTGCCTGTATAATTCTTGTATACTCTTAATGTACAGCCGGTGTTTGCGTCACTGTCAGCCGCTTCAAAAGCCGCTCCCATCTCAGTTTCCTTATAAACGGAAGCTACAGCCCCGTCCTTTACGATAACAGCCGCATACTGATATTCACACTCTGTACACTTGCCCGTTTTGCTGTCAACATCACTGTGGGGGCATACATATCCGCAGCCGCACTTGCCGTCAACATAGGTATGGCTGTGAGCCTTGACTGTCAGCGTTTCACTGCTTGATATTTCCTTAACGCTTGCATTGAAAAGGGTTCCGTCAGCCTTGAAGAAAGCCTTACCCTCGCCGAGCATATCATATAATGTCTTGCTGTCCCTTGCGTAAAGTCCGGCAGTATATGTACCGTCTTTCAGTATAACCGTACTCGAATCATATACATAGATCGAAGTGTCTAAAACTACATCGCCGTCTATTATAAGCGTACCGCCGGCGTATGAAGCGTCGTTTGTCGGATATACATTACAACCGAGCATAACCGGATTGCCGCTGTTTTTGATCGTAAGCTTTCCGTTTTTGCAAGGAGTAATACTCCGGATATTTAATCTGCGTCCGTTTAAGTCAATTGTAAGTTCTCCGTATAAGTCATACTGAGCTTTTGAATTATCATAATCCTTAAACAGCTTTATCGTACCGCTTCCGTTGTATTCATTCAGTAAAGAGTGAAGCTCATCGGTATCTACATACTTTGAGATTCCGTTTGCATCTGTATAGATTGCGACAGACACAACCGCACCGCAGATTGAACAGATGCCGGTGTCCGTGTTTATATCACCGCCATGCTCGCAGGGCTTTCCGCACTCCTCGCACCTGCCTGTTCCACTGCCGTATTTGTGGTCAGCGTCAGTATGCTCTACAACAGTAATTGTGCCGTAGCCGTATGTTTTGCTGTTTATAATTATACGGGTTGCTCCGTAATAAAGATTAATAATCTTGCTACTGCTCTCGTATTTCAGCATCTGATTATCCGAAAGCAGATTTTTAAGCATTATGTTTTCTGATAACGGGCTGCTGTTGTCCAGATCATACGCCAACATCTCAGTAATCTTCATTCCCGTAGCAAGCTTTACAGATGTTGCATTTCCTTCATTGCTTAAAGATTCCTTTACAGCCAGATATCTCACAGTTACATTTGCACCGTCACTTACAGTGAACCTTGTACCTGCCTCAGCAAAAATTGTATCAAATTCTACATTTGCTTCGCTGTCAATTATGAATGATCCGCCTTTGCAAACATACACCTGGTCAACATAACTGCCCGCTGTGCCGGTTAATGCAAGCTTGACGTCTTTGTTGACCCCAAGCTTGATATTGTTCAGCTTGTGACCGTTAAGGTCAATCATAACATTGTGATTTACATCTATAGTATCTAAAGTTGCAGTTGCCGATGTATCGCCGATATCCTGATAGATCTTAACATAGTTTCCGGTATCGGCAGTAACACTGTCAAGGCAGTCTGCGAGCGTGTCATAGCCTGTCGGCGCATTGCCGTCTGTGCTGATCGTAGCAACAAACTGACGCTCACACTCGTTACACTTACCCGTGTCAATATCAATATCGCTGTGATCACATAATGCTCCGCAGTTTGTGCATTTACCGTCGGAATAACCGTTTTCATGTGCACATTCTTTATATGTAAATGTAAATTTTTCTGTAACAGTTTCTGTGCTGTCACCGTCTGAATAGGTTATATCGCAATACAGAACATAATTTCCGGCAGGAATATTATCCGCAAGCTTGAATTCGCCGTCAGTTCCGGATACTGCCGCACCGAGCTCATCTGCACTGTATGCACTGTTCGTACTGTACCAGTTATAGCTTATGCTTTCACTGTCAACCGTATAGGTGCTTACAAGCTTGTAATTGTCCTTCTCTTCCTGCGAAGTGTTTGTATAGAAAACCGTTCTGTTTGTGTTGTCACCCTGTGTAACCTTGTTGAAACGGTTTGCATTCGACTTTACCTGAACGGTATTGGATACAATATCTCCGCACTTTATTGTAAGAGTATTATCAGTGTCGTATGTAACCGAAAACTCGGTATCGCAGACCATGCACACCCAGCCGTAATCGGTCTTGATTATGCTTGCTAATAAATCGGGTTCATCGCCGCCGAAACAGCCTCTTGCGTCTGCAAACTCTTCATCGCTCATATTCTTCAGAGTAATATCAAAGTAAACCGTACCCTTGAGCTTGATATCAGTCATGTCTATGTCTTCAATTATTTTATACTCTTCCGTCTTGAATATTCCGATTTGGTTTCCGAGTATTATACGGGGAGAAGTATCAGGCTTTATAACTAATGTCTTAGCGTCCGCTCCGCCAATCTCATAATAGCCGCTGTTATACTTGACCTCGCCTGTCACAGCACTTTCCGAAGCCTTGAACTCGGTCGAGCCCTTTATTACAAATTCATTCTCGTCTATTGTCGGTACAGTTTGACCGATACCGTATGTACCGCCGGTAGCGTAAACTGAGCCTGTACCGCTCATTATAAGGTTTACTTTGTAAATGCCACACTTAGTACCATAAGCAGTGACCTTACCGCCGCTTATTTCGGCATCTATGCTTTTGTTTCCGTCGTAGTATATTCCGACTTTTGCTGCATTGCCTTCAGGCACAGTAATACTGCCGTTTCCGCTGACGGAAATTTTGTCCCCGAAATTACTGTTAAGCAATATTGCGCCGTTATTGGCATATTCATTTTCTACAGCACCGCCAACGGCTGTAAGACTGCCGTTGCCGTCAACAGTAATGCCACGCTTGACACCGACAGCCGCACCGTCATTAGATACAGCTGACGCTTCGGCGTTCAGTGCGCCGTCATTATGTATCTCAAGCGACTCTGCAACTACTTTACCTGTTGCGTTTACAGTACCGCCGTTCAGGATTATCGTTCCGCCGAGAGAGCGTGCCATACTGTCTGTAGAGCGGTTCTCTGCATTCAGCACACCTTCGCCGCTGATCGTCATTGTACCGTCACAATTGACCTCTTGATTATTTACGGCACTGAGAACGTATGTATAGCTGTCGCCGGTGTCCGTCTGTACGATAGTATTGTTACCGTTCAACACTATCTCCGTACCGTCGGGGACTGTTACGACGCTCATACTGTCTGTTGTCGCCTGAATGTTCACTCCGTCAAGCGTCAGCGTCTTTGTGTCATAATCCCAGCTCCAGCCGACACCGTTTTCGTCCGCCTTTTTTTCTCTGAAATCAAGCGGTGCCGTGATGACATTGCTATCGCCGTCATGCGTATGTGTCTCGCCCTCGGCAAATGCCGATAACGGTACAGCCGTCAGCGTCATTGCCGCAGACAGCACCGCACTTATGAGCCGTACAAATGTTTTCTTCATGTTTTCCTCCTGAATACTATTTTGTGCTTATACAAGACATCCGCACTTTATCAATGCGTCCTTTAATCTCTCAACCGGTATCGGCTTCTTATGGAAATAATTGCAGCCCAATCTGTACGACTGGACGCCGAACCCTTCGTCATCCGACAGCCATATTACTGGCTTGTTTCTGTCGACGCTTTTCACCGCAATAACGCCCTCCATACCATTAGCTCCGTTTGCAAGCACGATTATAAGGTCAGCCGTCTTACACTCCTTTACAAAGCTCTCATACCTTCCGCATACCCTGTAGACGATTCTTCGGTATGTAGCCGTTGCGATCTGTGTTATTTTCGCTTTCAGTATCTCCGCCTCGTTTGCGGTATCGTAAACGCAGATGAGCATACTTCTCCCCCTTATAATGTTATGATTTTATCATAACCTATTTTTTTTCGGATTTCAACTTTTTGGCACGAACGGCTGATAAAATGGCACGAATGGTAATCTGCCGCCCCGAAACGACCGCAAAACCGTAGTTTTCGGCATATATCAACAGCCGAAGTTATGCATTTTGCCGAATAAAACGCCCGCCTTGCTTTTCACGCCGTTTACGGGTGTCCTTTTATTGCTTTATAATGCGGTTTCGCCATTGACAAAAACGCTGTATAGTGTTAAAATAAAACGATAGGATTTTTTATCCGTTATTATAAATAATCTGAGTGTAAAGAAAAAGGAATGAAAGAAATGAGAAATCTGACGGGTGCAGATATAATCTGCGAATGTCTGATAGAGCAGGGCGTTGACACCGTTTTCGGCTATCCCGGCGGCGCAGTTCTGAATATCTATGACAGCTTATACAATTACAGTGACAAAATACATCACGTTCTGACGGCACACGAGCAGGGCGCAAGCCATGCGGCTGACGGCTATGCACGTTCGACAGGCAGGACGGGCGTTGTTATAGCAACGTCGGGTCCGGGTGCGACAAACCTTGTAACAGGCATCGCAACGGCTTATATGGACAGTGTGCCTATGGTAGCTATTACGGGTAACGTTGCCTGTTCGCTTTTAGGACTTGACAGCTTCCAGGAAGTTGATATAACCGGCATCACAATGCCGATAACAAAGCATAACTTCATCGTAAAGGACGTAAACAAGCTTGCCGACACACTGCGTGAGGCATTCTACATAGCGGGAAGCGGAAGAAAGGGTCCTGTCCTTGTCGATGTTCCTAAGGATATTACAGCCCAGAAGGCTGAGTTCGTAAACAAGCCCTTAAAGCCGTATACCGTAAACGTCACTATGCACCAGGACGGCTGTATAGCAAAGGCGGCGGAGCTTATCAAGAACGCTGAACGTCCGTTCCTTTATACGGGCGGCGGTATCTACGGCGAGGACGGAGCAAAGACATTAAAGGCTTTTGCCGAGCTTATTGACGCTCCCGTATCATCTTCGCTTATGGGTCAGGGCAGCTTTGACGAAACCGACAGCAGATATATGGGTATGCTCGGTATGCACGGAACAAAGACAGCGGCAGAGGCAATAAAGAACTGCGACCTGTTCATCGGCATCGGCACAAGATTCTCAGACAGAGTAATAGGTAATCCTCAGACCTTCGCCCCCGACGCAAAGGTACTTCACATAGATATCGACCCTGCTGAAATAAACAAGAACATAAAGGTTTATCATCAGGTTATCGGCGACAGCACCGATGTTATGAAAAAGCTGATAAAGCTAATCCCTCAGCAGTCGCACGCCGACTGGATGGGCAAGATAAAGACGTGGGAGAAGCAGTACGAGTGCAGGCAGAAAGGCACAGACGAGCTTACTCTTACTCCTCAGCATCTTATAGAAACGCTTGACAAGCTGACAGGCGGCGAGGCGCTTATCGCAACCGAGGTAGGTCAGTCGCAGATGTGGGCGGCTCAGTATTACGCATATAAGCACCCTCATCAGCTTATCACAAGCGGCGGTCTTGGCACTATGGGCTACGGACTTGGTGCGGCTATCGGTGCAAAGTGCGGAAACCCCGACAAGACGGTTGTAAACATTGCAGGCGACGGAAGCTTCCATATGAACTTAAACGAGCTTGTAACGCTGTCAAAGCACAATATACCTGTAGTTGAGCTTGTTATCAATAACAACGTTCTCGGTATGGTTCGTCAGTGGCAGAGATTGTTCTACGGCAAGAGATTTTCACAGACGACGCTTGACCGTCCTACAGATTATATGAAGCTCGGAGAAGCGTTCGGCATAAAGTCGTTCGTTATCGACAGCGAGGACAAGTGCGAGGAGATACTGCGTGAGGCTCTTGAGGTTTCAAAGACAGCTCCCGTGCTTATCGAGGCTAGAATAGACAAGGATATAAACGTTCTTCCTATGGTGCCCGCAGGAAAATCCATAACTGAGCCTATCCTTGAGATAGAGATCGACGACTGACCGGAGGCAGAAAAATGACAGAGAGAAACGTAATTTCCGTCTGCGTAAACAACGGCATCGGCGTACTCGGCAGAGTAACGGGTCTGTTCAGCCGCAGAGGATATAATATAATAAGTCTTAACGTTGCGGAAACCGAAAACCTCGGCATTTCCCGTATGACAATAGTTGCAGATGGCGACGAGGGCGTGATGGAACAGCTGGTAAAACAGCTCCGCAAGCTTTATGACGTATCGGAGGTCAAGGTACTGCATAACGCTGTATGCCGTGAGCATATCATTATGAAGGTCGGCAACGGCCCTGCGTCACGTCAGCCTGTGATAGAAATTGCAAATCTTTTCAGAGCGAAGGTCGTAAATGTAGCGGAGAGCAGGCTTATGCTTGAGCTTACGGGCGAACCCGAAAAGATAGATTCGTTCATAGGACTTCTCCAGCCCTATGGAGTAAAGGAGCTTGTAAGAACAGGTATCTCAGCTCTTGAACGTGACTGATAAACGGAAATAATTATGAGATATTCAGCCCCTATATAGGGCATAATGAAAGGCAGGACAAACACATGGGCATGACAATGAGCCAGAAGATACTGGCAAAGCACGCAGGACTTGAAAGCGTAAGAGAGGGACAGCTTATAAGAGCAAAGCTGGATATGGTGCTCGGTAACGATATTACAAGCCCCGTTGCGATAAACGAGTTCAACAAGGCAGGCTTCGGCGGCATATTCAACAAGGATAAGATCTCACTTGTAATGGATCACTTCACACCCAACAAGGATATCAAGGCGGCTACTCAGTGCAAGCAGTGCAGAGAGTTCGCAGGAAAGTATGATATTACAAATTATTACGATGTAGGCGAAATGGGCATCGAACACGCACTTCTCCCCGAAAAAGGTCTTATAGGTCCGGGCGAGCTGTGCATAGGCGCAGACAGCCACACCTGTACATACGGCGCACTCGGCGCATTCTCAACAGGCGTAGGCTCGACCGATATGGCGGCAGGTATGGCAACAGGTGAGGCGTGGTTTAAGGTTCCCTCCGCTATAAAGTTCAACCTGACAGGAAAGCTTAACAAGTATGTAAGCGGCAAGGACGTTATTCTTCACATAATCGGTATGATAGGCGTTGACGGCGCACTTTATCAGTCTATGGAGTTTACCGGCGAGGGCTTGAAGAGCCTTTCGATAGACGACAGACTTTGCATTGCCAATATGGCTATTGAAGCCGGCGCAAAGAACGGTATATTTGAAGTTGATGAGATAACAATGGCATATATGAAGGAAAGAGCAGACCGTGACTTTGATATATTCAAGGCTGACGAGGACGCAGTATATTCAAGAGTTATCGACATTGACCTGTCAACCGTAAAGCAGACGGTTTCATTTCCTCATCTGCCCGAAAACACAAAGACAGTTGATGAGATTACAGAGGATATAAAGATTGATCAGGCGGTTATAGGCTCATGTACAAACGGCAGAATAAGCGATATGCGTATCGCCGCTGAGATCCTTAAGGGCAAGCACATTGCAAAGGGCGTAAGATGTATAGTTATCCCCGGCACTCAGAAGGTATATCTTCAGTGCATAAAGGAAGGTCTTGCAGAGATATTTGTAAATGCAGGCTGTGTGCTTTCTACTCCCACCTGCGGTCCGTGCCTTGGCGGTCATATGGGTATACTTGCGGCAGGAGAACGTGCTATTTCCACCACAAACAGAAACTTTGTAGGAAGAATGGGACACGTTGACAGCGAGGTTTATCTTGCAAGCCCGGCAGTTGCGGCGGCAAGCGCTGTAGCAGGCAAGATAACAGGCATCAAGTAAGGTGAAAATATGGTAAAGCATATAATAATCTGGAACTTAAAAGACGAGCTGACGGCGGAAGAAAAGAAGGAAAGATGCCGTCTTATAAAGCAGGGTCTTGAAAGCCTTGCCGGCAAGATAGACGGACTTCTTGAAATCAAGGTCATAACCGATATTCTCGGCTCTTCCACGGGCGACCTTATGCTTGACAGCACATTTGAGAGCGCAGAAGCATTAAAGGGCTATTCCACCCACCCCGAACACGTTAAGGTAGCCGACAGCACGGTAAGACCTTACACGGCAAGGCGCAGCTGCGTAGATTTTGAAATATAAGAAAGGACAGACATATATGAAGGCACACGGTACAGTACACAAATACGGTGACAACGTTGATACCGACGTTATCATTCCTGCAAGATACCTTAATACAGCCGACCACAAGGAGCTTGCAAGTCACTGTATGGAGGATATAGACAAGGACTTTGTAAAGAATGTAAAGGACGGCGACATTATAGTCGCTAATATGAATTTCGGCTGCGGAAGCTCAAGAGAACACGCGCCTATCGCAATCAAGGCAAGCGGCATCTCCTGCGTTATCGCAAGCACATTTGCAAGAATATTCTACCGCAACGCTATCAATATCGGACTTGCGATCTTAGAGTGCGATGAAGCCGCTAAGGATATCGAGAACGGCAACGAGGTCGAGGTTGACTTTGATACGGGAGTTATAACAAATGTGACGAAGGGCTGTACATACAAGGCTGAGCCTTTCCCGGAATTTATCAAGGATATAATCAACAAGGGCGGTCTGCTGAACTCCTTAAAGAAGTAAGGCCGCAGAAAGCGTCATGCTATGAGGGTAGATATTAAAGCGTTATCCGACAACGAACTGCAAGAGCAGGGTTTTAACAATACGTCGGGCGGAATGCACGGCTTCGGACTTTATACGGATGATGAGCTGTCTGCTGTCTGCATAACAACAGAAATACCCGACAGCCTGAACAAAGAGGTCAGACTGGAGAAGCTGTTTGTCTGCGAGGAAGAAAGGCATTACGGCGTTGCCAGAAAACTGCTGAACCACACGCTCAGAACGATGCGTGCCTGCGGATATAAGTATGCCGTAGCTAGTCCCGATAACGAAGCGGCAGAACGCTTTCTTATAAAATTCGGCTTTGAAAAGGCGGAGGGAAAATCAGCTTTATACAGAATAGAGCTTTAAGCTCAGAGAAAGGATATTACCTATGGAAAAGAATATTGCCGTTATCAAGGGTGACGGAATAGGTCCCGAGATAGTTACCGAAAGCATGAAGGTGCTTGATAAGGTGGCAGAAAAGTTCGGTCACAAGTTCAACTACACACAGCTTCTTATGGGCGGATGCTCAATTGATGCAAACGGAGTACCGCTGACCGATGAAACAATAGCCGCCTGCAAAGCGTCAGACGCTGTGCTTATGGGCTCTATCGGCGGTGATACGACAACATCGCCGTGGTATAAACTCCCTGCAAATCTGCGTCCCGAGGCAGGTCTGCTCGGTATAAGAAAAGCGCTCGGACTGTTCGCAAATCTTCGTCCCTGCCTGCTTTATCCGGAACTTGCAGGCGCTTGCCCCTTAAAGACAGAGATAAGCGCAAAGGGCTTTGATATGCTCATTATGCGTGAGCTTACCGGCGGTCTTTACTTCGGCGCAAGAAAGACAGAAGAAGTAAACGGCGTTATGACAGCTACCGACACGCTTACATACAGCGAGGACGAGATCCGCAGAATCGCAATCAAGGCGTTTGATGTTGCAATGAAGAGAAGAAAGAAAGTAACAAGCGTTGATAAGGCTAACGTTCTTGATTCTTCAAGGCTGTGGAGAAAGGTCGTTACCGAAGTGGCAAAGGATTATCCCGAGGTTACTCTTGAGCATATGCTTGTTGACAACAGCGCAATGCAGCTTGTAAAGGATCCTGCACAGTTTGACGTTATGGTAACGGAAAATATGTTCGGCGATATTCTGTCGGACGAGGCAAGCATGATCACAGGCTCTATCGGTATGCTCCCCTCTGCCAGCATGAATGAAACAAAGTTCGGTCTGTATGAACCGAGCGGCGGTTCTGCTCCCGACATTGCCGGTCAGAACAAGGCAAACCCGATAGCTACCATACTTTCAGCCGCAATGATGCTCCGTTACAGCTTTGATATGGTAAAGGAAGCAGACGCAGTTGAAAACGCAGTAAGCAAGGTGCTGAAGGACGGTTTCCGCACAGGCGATATTATGAGCGAGGGTATGACAAATCTGTCCTGCTCGGAGATGGGCGACAAGATAGCAGAGAATATATAATTGTATATGAACTTGAAGCCACGATGTAAAAATCGTGGCTTTTTAATAGACATTTTCTCTCATTTGTGCTATACTTAAACTATATGTAATTTTTGTATTCCGGAAGGGGGCGGCATATGAAAAGCTATAGGCTGACTGCGGTTATTGCATTCGGGATAATCGCACTGTGTGCCGTTCTCGGCGGCTGTAACGGAGAAGGGCAGACATCTTCTGTTCAGACGACCATAACCTCCGTCACAACATCGGCAACGGTAAAAAGCACCACAGCATCACAGACTTCACCGCAGACCACATCTTCAACATCGTCAATAACTACTGTAACAACAAAAGAAACAACCGCAACCACGGCTGTAACTACAACAAAACAAACCGCACCGCCTAAAACCGAGCCGCCTGCGACGGTCGCTCCGATAACAGACCCGCCTCAGACCGACCCACCTCAGACCGACCCGCCGCAGACCGAACCGTCACCGCCGTATATAATCACCCCGACAGCAGACGGGGTCAAGGTTTACAGCAACGATGACGCACTTATAGACGCATCAAATTCATCGCAGGGTTATCTGATGATAAAGCTGAAAAAAGCTATGAGCGGCAGTTACAGAATACTTGTAAACGCCGATGATATAAACGTCCGCTATACATTCCAGCTTAACAGTTCAGGAAATTACGAAGTAATACCGCTGACAGAGGGCAGCGGCAAGTACACGGTAAACGTGCTGAAAGTCACGAGTGCGGGCAAGGGTACGGTAATGTTCAAGCAGTCGCTGAGCGTATCGGTAGCGGACAGCTTCCTGCCTTTCCTCACCCCGAACCAGTTCTGTATGTACGATGCAGGTTCTTCCTGTGTGGCACTTTCGTCAAAGCTTTGCGGCGGAAACAAGGATACAATCGCAAAGACGGCGGCAATATACGACTATGTGATAAATAATATCAGCTATGTTTCCACTGCCGAAAACGGCGCTAACGGTTATATACCCGTTCCGGATACAGTGCTCGCAAATAAAAGCGGAATATGCTTTGATTATGCCTCACTGATGGCGGCAATGCTCCGCTCACAGAAGATACCGACAAAAGTTGTTGTCGGATACGCAGGCGACATATACCACGCATGGATAAGCGTGTATGTTGACGGTAGCGGATGGATAGACGGATATATCTATTTTGACGGCAACAGCTGGAACCGGATGGATCCGACCTTTGCGGCAAGTGCAAAGGATGACGCCGATTACAAAAATACTGTTGATTTTATTTCGAACGGCAGTAACTATTCGGTAATGTACTACTATTGATACGGAGGGAAAAATGAGCAAGAAACATTATCTTTCAAATGAGGATATTTCAATACTCTGCTCCGAGCTTGCATCGGTTGTAAGTTCGGGACTTACGATAACCGAAGGGATACTGGTTATTCTTCAGGATGATGAAGACAAGCACAAGGCGGCTCTGCTGGAAAAAATACTTGGCTCTGTCGAACAAGGAAGCAGTATCACAAAGGCTTTTGCAAAAACGGGCGCATTCCCGAACTATTTTCTGAAAATGCTTGAAGTCGGTGAAACCACAGGCAGACTTGACACGGTATTTGCGTCGCTTTCCGAGTATTATGCAGGGATAGAAGAAATAAGCATATCGGTAAAAAGTGCGGTCACATACCCTGCCATACTGCTTATAGTTGTATTTGCGGTGATCATACTGCTGTCGGTGTATGTACTGCCGATATTTGCAGATGTTTTTGCACAGCTCGGACTTACGCTCCCGGAAAGTGCTCAGTGGATAATGAACACAGGCGGTGTTATAAGCAATATTGCGGTGTTCATAATAGGAACACTGGCATTTATCATAATACTCGGCGTATTGCTTTACAATCTTGTCAGGCCATTCAGAAAAGCTGTCATTCATGCAGTTTCACATACGAAAACGGCAAAGACTTTATATGCCGCAAGATTTTCTGCGGCTCTGTCCATGACTCTTTCAAGCGGTATGGATATTGACGAATCTCTGGATATGTGCGAAAACCTGCTTGAAAATGATTATATGCGAGAAAAACTTACCGAGTGCCGTAAAAAGATGACAGACGGAAAGGCATTTGTTGAGGCGCTGAGCGAAACCGGAATTTTCTCGGCAGTCAATATGAGAATGATAAGCATAGCGTTCAGTACAGGTACGCTTGACAAAACAATGGCAACGATTGCAGACAATGCGGAAAAGAAGGTTTCCGCCGTTATCCAGAACGCAGTGGCAAGGTTTGAGCCGACTATGGTTATCATAATGGCAGTGGCAGTAGGATTTATACTCCTGTCGGTAATGATACCGCTGATGGGAGTTATGACAGTTATAGGGTGACAAAAATGAGAAAGCATACAAGCGCATTTTACATAGTACGCGATGCGATAATAGCAGTTTTGCTTTCGGCGGCGGCAGTTGCCATAACTGCTGTATCGATAACCGACAGCAACAACAGCCGCAAAAGCGAAAACCTCAATATTGTAGAAAGCGGCGTGCGCCGTGCGGCGACCGAGTGCTATGCGGTTGAAGGGTTTTATCCCGATAACCTGCAATATCTTATAGACAATTACGATCTGCATATTGATGAAAACGAGTGCATTGTGCATTACAGTCCGGTTTCATCAAATATAATGCCTGATATCAGAGTTATATCAAAATAGGAGGACAATATGTTCCGTAGTCGTTCAAAAACGATAAAATCGAATAAAAGCGGTATTGATATGGTTTTTGTGCTGACTGTATTCGTATTGTTCGTATGTTGCCTTTTAGCGTCGGTACTTGCATTTGCAAGCGTATATAAAAGGCTCGGCGATGATATCGGCAAGCGCTTTGATACAGCTACCGCACAGACGCTTATACTCCAGAAGCTGAGAAGCTATAACGATTCGGATATAACGGTCGGAAAATCCGGAGATACGCAGTACATAAGCTTTGCAGATACGATAGACGGCGAGAAGTACATAACCTATATATACGCATACGGCGGAGAACTGAAAGAACTGTTTGTGTCTTATGATGCACCGTTCAGCGAAGACGGCGGCAACACACTTCTGCCCGCCGAAAACTTTACCGCCGAAACGGACGGCAGAACCATTTGCTTTACCGTAACGTGCGACGGTGTTACGACTTCATCACATTACAGCCTGCACGGTGGAAAGGCGGTCGGCGTATGAGTACGAAAAGACGTTCCAGAAACGGTGCGTTCCTGGTTGAACTGCTGATAGTAATAGCTGTATTTGCGGTCTGTGCGGCTGCTTGCGTCAGGGTCGTGGGAATAGCGGCAAGTGAGATGAGATATGCCGAACGTTTGTCGGACGCCCAGATAAAGACCGCCGACATAGCAGAGCGCTACAAGAGCGGAACAGATATCGCAGACCTTGAAAAGCTGTATGCAGACGGCAATATTGAGATAAAGTTATCAGAGCGCATTGACGGCAGTATCCGGTATCTTGATATTACCGCATATGACAGCAAATATACATACATCACTATAACCGGTGCAAGGAGGGTTGACCTTGAATAACGGTAAAAGTAAATCCGGCAGAAAAAGCCTTAACAGTGTGGGAATGTCATCGTTGCTAGTTATATTCGTGGTACTTGCAACGGTAATTCTTTCGGTTCTGTGTCTTGTAACTGTAAGGCAGGATCTTGACAGAGCAAAAAAGCTCAGCACAGCACAGGAAGAATATTATGCCGCCGATGTAAAGGCGACTGAAAGACTGGATAAACTGTATGAACTTGTAAGCGATGAAACGATAATAGATATATCCGCAGCGGCGACGGAGCAGGGCTTTGAAGTAAGCGGCGGAGGACGTGGCGATCAGGTGTTGACATTCTCATGGAGCGAGAATATAAACAGTCAGAGCAAGCTTGTGTGCAAAGTGCGGTACAGCGACGGAACACTCAGCGTTACGGGCTGGAAAACAGTAAACAACAATTATTACGAAGAAGAAAACTCATTGCCGATATGGAACGGCGAAAGTTTACCGGTATGAAAGGAATAAAAATATGGAACTGATGGAAATACTGAAAGGTGCAGTCGAAAAGAAAGCCTCCGATATATTTCTCATATCGGGACTTGCCGTGTCTTATAAGGAAAACGGCATAATCACAAAAGAAAGCGACGATATAATACTTCCTGCCGAAGCGGAAAGGCTGATAAAAGAGATATACCGCCTTGCAGGCAGAGATATTTCAAAGTACGAGGAAACGGGCGATGACGATTTTTCCGTATCTGTAAAGGGACTCAGCCGTTTTCGTATAAGTGCGTACAAGCAAAGAGGAAGTATGGCGGCGGTCATCCGTGTAGTTGAATTTGATATACCCGATTACAAGGAGCTTAACATTCCGCAGGAGGTCATAACCGATACAGTAGCAAGAACAAAAGGTCTTGTGCTTGTCACAGGTCCCGCAGGCGGCGGTAAATCCACAACGCTCGCCTGCATAATAGATGAGATCAACAAGCAGAGAAACAGCCATATAATCACACTGGAAGACCCTATAGAGTATCTTCACAAGAACAAAATGAGCATAATAAGCCAGCGTGAAATAAACAGCGACAGCAAGAGCTACATAGTAGCGCTGAGAGCCTGCCTGCGTCAATCCCCCGATGTAATACTTCTCGGCGAAATGCGTGACTATGAAACGATAAGCACAGCGCTTACAGCCGCTGAAACAGGTCACCTTGTTATCTCCACTCTGCACTCTGTCGGAGCGCAGAATACGATAGACAGAATTATTGATATTTTCCCGCCGAGCCAGCAGCAGCAGGTCCGTATCCAGCTTTCTCAGCTTTTATGCTCGGTAATATCTCAGCAGCTTATCCCCTGCGAAGACGGAATACTGCGTCCTGCGTTTGAAATTATGAAGTGCAACAACGCTATACGAAATATGATAAGAGAGTCAAAGACCCACCAGATAGACACCGTTATCACAGCGTCGGGTGAATCGGGTATGTTTACTATGGACTCCTACCTTATGCATATGTACAGAAACGGTCAGATTAGCAAGAGCGAACTTATCAAGCACGCATCTCACCCCGATATAATGCTCAGAAAAATCGGAGAAGATAAGTAAAATTGACGTAAATATAAAGTTTAGTTTAGAATTTCATAAAAATAAGGCACATTTCCTTGACTGCGGAACAAAATTATGATAAAATAAAGTAAATCTTAGATTTTCGTAAATCAATCGTAAGAGGTGTCGCACAAATGGAATATATCAAGCGTGAAGCGGAACGTAAATTCCGTGAAATGAGCAATTTTTTCAAGGTGGTTCTTGTGACGGGAGCAAGGCAGGTCGGAAAAACCACTATGCTGAAAAAGCTTGCGGATGGCACTGACAGAACGTATGTAAGCCTTGACGATATAATAGCAAGGGAACTTGCGCAAAGCGATCCGGCGTTGTTCTTTCAGAAATACAAGCCGCCTGTGATAATTGATGAGGTACAGTATGCCCCACAGCTTTTCGAGCGTATAAAGGTGATATGTGACAGCAGTGAAGAATACGGTCAGTTCTGGCTTACAGGCTCACAGCAGTACGATATGATGAAAAATGTCCGTGAAACGCTTGCAGGTCGCATAGGAATACTGAGTTTATACAGTCTTTCGCAAAGAGAAAAAAGCGGTATAACTTTTGATGAACCGCTTGATTTTTCATTTGAAGAGCTTTGCAAAAGGCAGGACAAAACAAATCCGAACAATATTTCTGACGTATTTGAACATATATGGCGTGGCGGTATGCCCCGTGTTCAACAAGCTGACGAAGAAATGCGGCAGGAATATTTCAACTCGTATGTTGATACCTATCTCATGCGTGATGTTGCCGAGGCAGGCGGAGTGACCGATTCGGCAAGATTTCTGAAAATGCTCAGAACCTGTGCGGCACTCACAGCAGAACAGGTCAATTATTCCAATCTTGCACTGTCGGCAGATATTTCAGAACCGACCGCTAAGGAGTGGGTACGGCTGTTACAGGGACTGGGAATAATATATCTTCTTCATCCGTATTCAAATAATGAACTGAAACGGCTTACCAAAACACCTAAACTGTATTTCTGCGACACAGGCCTATGTGCTTTCCTATCGATGTGGCTGACAAAAGACACATTGATGAACGGTGCGGCAAGCGGACATTACTACGAAAATTACGTTGTCAATGAGCTGATAAGAAGCTATGCTTACGGTAAAAAGAGGTCTAATCTGTACTATTACCGTGATTCCAATGCCAAAGAAATAGATATAATCGCCGAGTGCGACGGAAAAATTCACCCTCTTGAAGTGAAGAAGTCGGCAAATCCCGACCGCAAGGAAGTCAAAAAATATGAGCTTATAGATAAAGCTTCACTTGAAAGAAGTTACGGCGGCATTGTTTGTATGTGCGATACGCCATATCCTATTGATGAACTTAACTCATTTATACCAAGTAACCTGATATAATTTACGAAAATCTGAAGTAATATTCAGATTTTCGTAAAACGCAAAAAGGCAGGCTCAAAAGAACCTGCCTGTAAACCGCATTCCACACAAAAAAGAAAAACAGCATCTCCTGTAACCTCTGCTACGGAATGCTGTTTCTCATGACGGAAAGAAAAGTAAAAACGTGAGGTAGACATCATCTCAAATCTACATCTCAACCTTACAAGCATATTATGCCACAGCACGGTTACATTTCGGTTACATTGCGAACAGTAGCCGGAATCGCCGTCATATTTCTACTTATACGATAGTTGGTTCAACATTTTATCGAGTAAATTGTGCATTTTTACACGATATTAGTTATTTTTGTAAGGATAATTTACAGAATATAGCATCACATTTACACAAATCACCAACAGTGCAACGCTTGTTGCATAACATCAATCGGAAAATTTGAATTTTGCTTAAATTATTTTAACGCTTTAGCGTAAAATTTCATTAAAGCATACGTTAAGACAAAAAACAGGGAGGTGAAAATATGCCGAATAAGATACATATTACTATGTTCGGTCAGTTTTCAATATCATACCGTAACAAGCGTCTGTGCGAAAACGAGTACAGAGGCTCAAAGATGATATTACTTCTTGAATATCTTATTGCACAGCGAGGCAGAGAAATAACCCAGAACGAGCTGATCGACCTGTTGTGGTCGGACAGCAGAAATCCTGCCAATGCGCTTAAGACGCTTGTACACAGAACAAGAGCGGTGCTTGATGAAATGATACCCGTCGGTGGTAAACTCATAGCAGGCAGTCACAGTTCATATGCCTTTATTGAAAGCGATGAATGCGTTATTGATTCGACAAAATTCAAGGAATATATAGATAAAGCCGAGGACGAATCTCTGTCAAGAACAAGGCGTATCGCTATGTATAAGAAGGCAATAGCCCTTTACAACAGCGGATATCTTGCAGGTGCGGCAGGCGAAACATGGGTACAGCCGATAAACGTATATTTCCATGCACTTTATAATTCCGCTGTGGACAAATGCGCTCAGCTGCTCTACCCTATGGGCAAATTTTCCGAAATAATAACGCTTTGTGAGCGTGCCACGATGCTTGACCAGTCCGATGAAAAAATGCACGCAAACCTTATCCGTGCATTTGTGGCAATGGGTGAATATGAGCGTGCCGCAAAGCAGTATGATTATATTCGTGCATATCTTATGGAACAGTACGGCGCCGCACCGGGCGCACACCTCACCGAGCTTTACGAGCTTACGGTAAAGCCAAGAAATGATGTACAGAATAATCTTGATGTGGTTATAGGCGATCTCACGGGCGATGACAGTAAAGAACAAAAAGGCGTTTTTTACTGCCAGTACGAAATATTCAAATACATATTCCGCCTGTACAAGCGTGAAAGTCAAAGAATCGAGAGCAAGCTGTCTATCTGCCTTGTTTCTGCGGTTGACAGCAGTAAAAATGAACTTAAGGATATAAAACTGCTTGAAAAGGCAATGGATAAAATTTCGTTCAGCATAAGCAATTCGCTGAGAATGAGAGATGTATATACTCGCTACAGCAGAAGCCAGTATCTTCTTTTGTTGCTTGATGCGGACAAAAGCTCGTTTGACGGCATAGAAGAACGTATTATGACAAGGTTCAGACGAAGTAAGACGATGGACAGCGTAAATGTTAAATTTGATTTTAAAGAGATATGAGAATTGCCCCTGCATTTGCAGGGGCAAATTGTTTTATCAGCTTTTATCAGAGCGTGAAGCTTCCGCCGTGGTTTGCCTTTCTCCAGTCAACATACTCTTCATATGTTCCCTGTCTGTCATAGCAGCCCTTGTCGGCTATTTCTATTATACGGTTTGCGACTGTCTGTACAATCTCATAGTCGTGAGAAGCGAACAGCACGTTGCCCTTGAAGTCCGAAAGACCGTTGTTTACGGCTGTGATGCTTTCAAGGTCAAGGTGGTTTGTAGGTCTGTCAAGGATAAGAACGTTTGACTGGAACAGCATCATGCGCGAGAACATACAACGTACCTTCTCTCCGCCCGATAAAACGTCAACATTCTTGAATATATCATCGCCCGAGAACAGCATACGTCCTAAGAAGCCACGCAGATATGTTTCGGTTTCGTCCTTTGAATACTGTCTTATCCAGTCAAGAATTGACAGCTTGCAGTCGTTGAAGAATGCGCTGTTATCCTGAGGGAAGTAACTTACGCTTGCGGTGCTTCCCCACTTGATAAAGCCCTCGTCCGGCTCTTCCTCACCCATCAGTATCTTGAACAGTGTGGTAACGGCGATCTCGTTATCGCCTACAAAAGCGATCTTGTCGTTTCTGCCGACAGTAAAGCTGACGTGGTCAAGCACCTTAACGCCGTCAACCGTCTTTGTAAGCCCTTCGACCTGTAAAATATCCTTGCCTATCTCACGCTCCATATCAAAGCTGATGAACGGATAACGTCTGCTTGACGCAGGCAGTTCTTCTACCGTCAGCTTGTCAATGAGTTTCTTTCTCGATGTAGCCTGCTTTGACTTGGACTTATTTGCCGAGAAACGCTGGATAAAGCTCTGTAATTCCTTTATCTTTTCTTCGTTCTTCTTGTTCTGCTGCTTTAACATCTTCTGTATAAGCTGTGAAGATTCATACCAGAACTCGTAGTTTCCGACATACATCTTGATCTTTGTATAGTCTATATCTACCGTGTGGGTACAAACGTTGTTTAAGAAGTGACGGTCGTGCGATACAACGATAACCGTACCGAAATACTCCGCAAGGAAGTCCTCAAGCCAAGCCACTGCGTCAATATCAAGGTGGTTCGTAGGCTCGTCCATAAGGATTATATCAGGGTTTCCGAAAAGTGCCTGTGCGAGCAGTACCTTGACCTTTTCATTACCTGCAAGACTGCTCATCTGAGCGTACATAATGCTCTCGTCAAGGCCAAGACCCTGTACGAGCTTCGATGCATCACTTTCAGCCTCCCAGCCGCCAAGCTCGGCAAATTCGCCTTCAAGCTCGCTTGCGAGGTTTCCGTCCTCCTCGGTGAAGTCCTCCTTCGCATAAAGAGCGTCCTTCTGCTTCATTACCTCATAAAGACGGGGATTGCCCATTATTACCGTTTCCTGGACTGTATATTCGTCATATGCGTAGTGGTCCTGCTTAAGCACCGACATACGCAGACCCTCCTGCACCGTGACCGTACCCGTTGTAGGTTCAAGCGCACCGCAGAGTATCTTTAAGAATGTGGACTTTCCTGCACCGTTTGCACCAATAACACCATAGCAGTTGCCGGCTGTAAACAGCAGGTTTACGTCCTTGAACAACATCTGTCCGCCGAATGAAAGACTAACGTCCGATACTGTAATCATTTTTGTTTCCTTTCTCTTTTTACACTTTAAATCTAATGATTTCCGTACTTTTTCTGTTTCTCACTCCGTGTTTTAACCATATAGATTTAAGTATAACATATAATTTCGTATAATGCAAGCAAAACCGTAGAAATAAAGGACACCTTGCGGTGTCCTTTCGGAACATTCTCAGTGTATCTCCACACCTGTGAAGTAATGCTGTAAAATCTGCTTATATGTGTAACCGCTTTCGGCAAGCGCCTTTGCGCCGTACTGCGACATACCTACACCGTGACCGTGACCGTAGGTCGTAAAGGTGAACTTGTCACTGTTCTTATCGTATTTCAGCTCAAATGCCGCACTCTTCAGCGAATAGCCAAGCACCGTTTCTCTTATCACTCTGCCGTCTATCGTTTTTCCGTTGGCTTTTGTCATGCCTCCTACAGATATTGACGTTACCCAACCGTGTTCTCTGTCATTAAGTCTTGAGTTGATCTTGAACCAGGTTGACGGGTCGCCTGTAAGAGTGATACCGAGAGTTTTCTGAACTGCATTCTTCATATAGTCAGAAGAATAGCTGTCGGTACTGCCCCAGTTGGGGTCGGTCGTCTTATCAAGCGGGCAGTCAACGCTCACAAGGTACGGATAATCAACACCCCAAACATTCTTTGCGCTGTTTGTATAGCCGCACGACGACGCAAAGAACACGCTCTGTATCATCTCGCCGTTATAGTAGATCGCTTCGCCGAGCACCTCGTCAACCAGCTTGTATATCCTGTCATAAACATCGGTTTTAAGCGCAGTTGTCGGCCGCAGTCCCATTTCGTTCTGCTTTTTGATATAGGTATACTCGGCTACCGCCTGCGCCTTTACCGCCTCGTCAGGAAATTCATTCCATATCTCGCCGACTACCGCTCTTGCAATTATTTCTCTTGCTCCTGCCGTGTAATACGAGCCTGTTACCTGGTCGTATACGGTGAGCTGTTCCTCGTCAGGATCGGGCGCAGGCGCCGGTGCAGATGTTGTTGCCGCTGTTGTGGTTGTGGTAGTTTCGGTGGCAGCAGTTGTCGCCGCAGTCGTTGTGGTCGTTGTAACGGTCGTTGTTTCGGGAACTACAACAGCATTATCGACCGATGTTGCCGCAGGTGCCGCTATGCGTTTCTTTGTTGTGGTTGTGGTAGTTTCGGTTGTTGTTGCCGCTGTCGTCTGCGCCTTAATATCACCGAGCGTGGGCTTCTTGTCGCTCTGAAGTTTTATAGTTGTGGTTTCGGGAGTTTTCTGTGTCTGCTCAGGTGTTGTCACATCGGGTATAGATACTTCTATCTCCCTGTCATTGTCTGCGCTGACGTGTACTACCTGGACTATTCCGAACAGATATATGTATATGCAGGCTATGACAAGTGCCAACAGTATCTTACCTATAGATGCCTTCTGCATCGGTACCACTCCTTTACATTAAACTTATTTATTCTTCTGTACTGTCCGCCTGCTGTTAATTATCGGCATCGCTGTCTGCGGACACAAAAGAGCTGTCTTTCTTGAATCCCTCTATCCATGCGGGATCCCAGTATCTTCCGCTCCACTCTGTACCATAGCAGTAAAGCTCTCTCATCGTCTTGCAAAGCTTGGGGTCAGGGTTGCGCTTGAAGCTTTCTATCTCGTCTGCCGTAAACTCGTCCGATTCGCCCTCGCGCACCTTTCGTGCAACAATTACTATACGCATATCATAAAGTCCGACCTCGAACTCACAGGTTGACAACGTAAGGAATTTATCGCCGTATTTCATGTCAACGCCCGTGAAGAACTCGCTTCTGTCAAGACATTCCGATGTGAAGTAGTTGAACTCGTCCCTGTTTGCAAAGTTGAGAAGTGCAGGATAGTTGAACACCTCTCCGTACTCCTCTCTTGTGTTTAACAGCATTACCGAGAATATCTTGTATTTTGCCTTTTCGTACAATGTGTTGAACTCAATAACAGGGTGTGCTTTCAGAAATTCAAGGCTCTTGTCAAGGTCGACTCTTCTGTACTCGGTTATTTCGGCAAAGAAGTTTTCGGTACGCAGGTTATGACCGTACAGTATCGTGTTTGCGGACGTTTCGCCCGTGTTCTTGAACTCGTTTTCGTAATCGGCAAATATTGTACCGTTCTTGCTCGGATTACCGTAAAAGTCCGTTTCAAGATAGTGGGTGTTGTCCGTACCCTGTACTACAGGATAGTTTACATTAATGCCGTTTATGCTCAGCCAGCCGACAAAATCGTTATTTATCGCATAAAAAGGCGCATATTCGGTATTTATGGCTTTTTCCGGGAGCTTTTCTATCTCGGCGGCTGTCGGTTCGTGCTCGCCAAGCTGTAAGATACTGCTGCGATATTCGGCGCTCTCACGCTTTGGCTTGAACAGATATGTATCTATTATTATCAGCACTGCTACGCAAAGCGCAATTATAGATACAAGGAACACTATTTTCCTTATTATCTCGCCTATGCTGTCGCCCTTCCACGGTATCAGTCCCTTGAATATGGCAACGAATGCGTTTTCCTTTTTCTTTTTCTTCTTTTTCCGGTTCTTGTTTGATGATACTATGACCGACTTGTAATCAGGCATTTATGTTACCTTCCTTTTGAAATTGTGTTTTTATATCAGCTGTTCTTTTGGGCTTTATAACCCTTCAGCAACGCAGGATCCCAATTGCGTCCTCCCCATGAGCCGCCGTAAACGCTGTACCAGTAATCATAATAGAGGGGATCGGGATTTATCGCCGTTTTTGAAACATCGACAGACGGATCTTCGCCCTCTCTCACTCTTCTGGCGTAAAGGACATACCTTATGTTCTTGCTCTTTCCGAAAGGAAAGTCGCAGGTCGAGAGCGCTATTACCTCATCGCCGTATTTCAGATCGACCTGCGGTGTGAAGATAAAACTGCGGTCGAGAACCTGTGCGTAATAATCGATAAATTCCTGCTTGTTTTTGAAAGTATACGGTGCGGTGTAATAGAACACCTCGCCGTCCTCCTCATCGACATTTACCTGCATCATGGCAAATATCTTATACAGACCTTTTTCGTATAATGTATCAAACTGTATCACCGGGTGCTCATCATACATATCTCTGCCGTAATACAGGACATCGAATTTATTTACATCACGGAAAAAAGTTCCGTTTGACATATTGTGACCGTACAGAAGTATATTCGGCGAACGGTAATCGCTTCCTATATGAGCGCAATACTCGGCAGTCACGCTTCCCGAATAGCTGTATTCCCCGTCAAAGTCGTGCTTTAGCCAGTACATATTCTTTTCGTATACTTCCGCATAATTGACAGGTTTAGTAGGATCAAAGCCCTTGCTCTGCAATACGGGATAATCTACATTTGTGCCGTCTATCTTCAGCCATCCGACCATGTCGTGGTTTTTATCATACCATTCTTTGTATTCAGGCAGTATGGACGGCTTTTTCTTCTCCGCAGCAGGCTCGGCAGATATGTCCACCGTGAGCGGGCAGGTGTAATCTATCATATCCGGCGGTATCGGCGTTTCGGTAAGTTTAAGTATCAGCATTATGCCGACCGCTATCAGCCATACCGTACAGGCGCCGAGTGCAAACCACAGTACCCATCCGCCTACAGCAGGCTGTTTTGCCGCTTGTGATACAACTGACAGATCTTTGTTGTGCTCTTCTTCCAAAGCCTCACCGCCTCCCGTAACGTCATACGTCAATCAATAATAGTCATAACCGTCGCCGTCGTAATTGTCGCCGTTGTTATAGTCGTATACTCCGTCCTGATCGTTTATGTCATCTATAAACGTGTAACCGTCCTTTTCAGCGTCTTCAGCTGTATAGCTGAGCAGTTTTCTTCTGTCCCAGTTGCTCTGCGACCAGTCGTAACCGCCGCCTATATTATCATATACCCACTGCCAGCGCTTGACATAGGTGTTTACCGTTGCCTTGCTCACATCAACATAGGTGCTTTCACCGGGACGTACCTTTCTTGCAAATATAGCAAGTCGTACATTATCCATATCCGAGCGGAAAGGCCAGTAGCAGGTAGACAACGTAAGAATATCGTCGCCGTACTCTATATCAACATCGGTGAAGATATCGCTTCTGTCCATAAGATCTATTATGAAGTGGTTGAAATCATCGCGTGAGGTAAAATCGTGCTTGTTATTGTAGTTTGAATATACCTCGCCGTACTCCTCATAGATATTGAACAGACCTATACCGAATATCTTCCACTCCGCTTCTTCGTAAAGAGTATTGAAAGTTATCGTCGGGTGATCCTTGTAGAACTGCATTGACGGTGAATCGTAACTGTCGTAAAGCGTCCTCCAGTATTCGCTCAGGCAGGCGAAGAACGTACCTACAGCCATATTGTGACCGTACAGGACTAAATTACCCGAATTTCCGTCCGGGGAAACCACGCAGTTGCAGTCCATCATTACCGAGCCGCTCTTGCTGACCTCACGATAAAAATCGTGCGTAAGATAATAATCATTATCCGCACCCTTTACAACGGGATAATCTATAGCCGTACCGTCTATTTTCAGATATCCCACCGTGTCGGGGTTTATCTCAAGAAGTTTCTTGAATGACGGCAGGACTTCCTTGCTCGATCCGTTGTTTCCTCCGTCGGGAATATAGATATCCGATATGCCCTGGCTTCTCCACTGGTCACGGAACATCAGGAATATATCCGACACAAGCGGTACCGCAGTAGCCAGAAATACGATCAGCGCTACAAGAAATACAAGCTTTCTTACCACCACGCCCGCTCCGTCGCCTTTCCACGGGATAATGCCCTTGATGAGCCTTTTCCAGAAACCGGGCTTTTTTGTAGCCACACCGTTACGGCGCGGATACTTCTCCATATATGTTGTCATTTTTGCTCCTTAGTTTTGCTATGCTGCTCATTCGGTCTTGTCGGGGAATGAATAACCGTCGCGCTTTGCGTCATCGGCGGAATAGCTGAGCAGCTTTCTTCTGTCCCATGTGCTCATAAACCAGTCATAGCCGTTGCTTACCTTATCATATACCCACTGCCAGCGTCTTACATAGGTGTTTACCTCTGCCTTGCTGACATCGACGTCTTTGCTTTCGCCCTCACGTATTTTTCTTGCGAACACGGCAAGTCTTACCGTTCTGTCACTGCCCTCATAAGGCCAGCAGCAGGTTGAAAGCGTAAGTATGTCATCGCCGTACTTCAGATCAACATCGGTGAAGATATCGCTTCTGTCCATTATATTTATCATAAAATCGTTGAAATCATCTTCCGAGGAGAAGTCATATTTCAGATTATAGCCGTACACCTCGCCCCTTGACTCGTCAACGTTATATATACCAAAGGCAAATATCTTCCACTCCGCCTGTTCGTACAGCGTATCAAACCTGATGATCGGGTGCTCTTTATAGAACGATTTAGTGCCTTCGGGGTACTGGTCGTACATAGTGCGCCAATATTCGTTCAGCGGAGCAAAAAATGTACCGACAGCCATATTGTGACCGTAAAGTATAAGATTTCCCGAATGACCCTGAGGAGTTACCTTGTTATGATAATCCATCATAATTGTGCCGCTCTTGCTCTCATTCTTATAGAAATCATGAGTGAGATAAAAGTCGTTGTCTGTAGTCTTTACAACAGGGTAATCTACAAGCGTACCGTCTATCCTGATATATCCGACCGTATCGGGGTTAATTTCAAGCAGCTTCTTGAATGACGGAAGAATATCCATATTATCCTCGGGTACATCGGTATCATCAAGCTGATACATCTGTGATATGCGGTTGCTTACCTGCTGGTCATTGAACATTGAAAGCAGATCGGCAAGAAGCGGTATAGCTGTGACAAGGAAAACTATCAAAGCAACTATAAATACGATTTTTCTTACTATAAGACCTGCGTTATCGCCTTTCCACGGAATTATGCTCTTAGCTATACGATAGAAAATGTTACGCTTCTTTTCAGCGGGAGCGCCTGCATTATTCTCTGAGCTTCCGTCATCATCCGCATCGTCAGCGTCATCGGCTTCATATTCTTCGGCGCTTTCTTCCTCAAAAGCCGCCTGTTCGTCAGATACTTCGTCTGCGCCCGAAAGCTCTTCGGATATGCTTTCGGCGTCTTCCGTGCTTTCCTCATAAGATGCCGTCTGTGACAGAACCTCTTTATCCAACATATCGTTTTCGTCCGTACTTTCTTCAAGGCTCTCGGATATTGCCGCTTTTCTGTCTATATCGGCGAGTATCTCGTCAACGGTCTTTATATCCGGATCTTTTTTGAATTCGTTATCGTTTTCCATAACTGTCTCCTTGCCTGACTGAGCGTTCACGCCCGATCGTCCTGCTGTTCCTGTTCTGTCTGTATTTCTTCTTCCACCCATTCCAGTGCGGCAAGCACTGTGCTTTTTCTGATATATTCTCTTGCGTTTTCATTGCCGCTGAGTAACGGGTCGGTATAAACAAGCCTTGCCGGCGTCCTGCCCTTTGTACTCAGTCCGACATAAACCGTCCCGACAGGTGTATCGACAGTGCCTCCTGTAGGACCTGCCACTCCGGTAACCGATACGCCAATGTCACTGCCTGCGGTTTTTCTTACTCCTTCAGCCATTGCCGATGCGGTTTCGGCACTTACCACACCGTATTTTTCTATTATCTTCGGCGGTACGCCTATAAACTTTTCTTTGGCACTTACGGCATAGGTGCAGATACTCATATCCATGACTGCAGAAGAACCGCTTACCGAGGTTATTGCGGCGCTTATTAGTCCGCCTGTACAGCTCTCTGCGCAGGCAATCTTCTTACCTTTGCCAACTAATAATTGTACTACATTTTCAGCTTCCTTGTCAATAAGGCGCTGAAGCTCTCCGATACGGCTCATAAAGCCACATCTCCTTTTTTAATCAAGGTTTATTCCTGTTCTTCCTTGTTTTCGATCCTGAACAGCTTTACCGTTGTACCCTCTACTGCCTTTTCTATAAGAGGCGCAAAGTCAAACGACTGCTCAGCCTTTATGACCTCGTCAAATACAGGGCGTGTCTTGGGGTGCTTGGGTGTGAATACCGTACAGCAGTCCTCATAAGGAAGAGTTGACGTTTCAAATGTATCTATCTTTCGTGCTATATCTATAATTTCCTTCTTGTCCATACCGATAACGGGGCGGAATACGGGGTATTCTGCGGCGGCGTCGGTACACTGTATAGCCTTTAACGTCTGGCTTGCCACCTGTCCGACGCTTTCGCCTGTGACAAGTGCTCCGTACTCATTTCTTTCGGCGATTATGTTGGCAATCTTCACCATAAGTCTGCGCATTATGATAGTGAAGAATTCTTCCGGGCAGTTATCCCTGAGCGCTTCCTGTATCTCCGTAAACGGAACACAGTAGAATCTTATATCTCCGCAATAGTTTGTCAGCTTTTCGCAGAGCGTTTCAACCTTCATAAGCGCACGCTCGGATGTATACGGAGGGCTTACAAAATGTATACCGTCTACAATAAGACCTCTCTTTGCCATCATATAGCCTGCAACCGGGCTGTCGATACCGCCCGACAATAAAAGCAAAGCCTTGCCCGAACTGCCTACCGGCATACCGCCTGCACCGATTATACGCTCGGCACTGACATACGCACCCTTGTCCCTGATCTCGCACATTACTGTAATTTCGGGATCATGAACGTCTACAGACAAATGAGGATACGCTTCAAGTATAGCGCCGCCAAGCTCCGCCTGTATTTCGGGAGTTTTCATAGGGAACGATTTGTCTGAACGCTTTGCGTCTACCTTGAACGTTTTTGCGTTTTTAAGAGCGTTTTCAAGATAGGGAATGCCCTGCGCCTTTATCTGCTCAAAATCCTTTTCAAACACTGCACAACGCTGTAATGCGCCGATGCCGAATATGACCTTCAGCTTTTCCATTACCTCGTCAAGGTCGCATTCGCCGACCGGCTCTATGTAGATAGTAGACTGCTTTCTCATATACTGGAATTTACCGCAGTGACGCAGTCTTCTTCTGATATTCTTTACGAGTATATCCTCAAAAGTGCCTTTGTTAAGACCTTTCAGTGCTATCTCGCCGTATTTTGCCATTATAAGCTCTTTCATTATATGTTTCCTTTCCTGCGGCTTTTCTTTGTACGTCTGAAACGTGTTATGCCGTTTTCTATTTCATCGCAGAGTGCGTCAATATCTTCCTTTGTCGTTTCCATCGAGAAGCTTACCCTTATGGTGCTGTCCGCTCTTTCGCTGTTCATACCGAAAGCGTCCGGCACGGAGCTTATTTTGCCCTTTGAGCAAGCCGAGCCGCTGCTGACATATATCTCTTTTTCTTCAAGCGAATGGAGCATGATCTCGCTCCTTACTCCGAGTACCGAGAAGCTCAGAATGTTATATACGCTGTTGTCGGGGCTGTTTATATAAACGTCCTCCATTGCGGACAGCCTGTCACGCAGATGTTCATTCAGCTCCTTGTAATGCGTAAGATCGGTGGGATATGCCTTCACAGCCGCCTCAAATGACGCTATAAGCTCTGTAGGCTCTGTTCCGGGACGCAGATTCTTCTGCTGTCCTCCGCCGTATACAAGCGGAGTGAATCTTATCTTATCCGCACAGTACATTGCGCCGATTCCCTTCAAACCGTGTATCTTATGACCGGACAGGCTGATAAGATCGCCCTTAAGCGGCACTTTGCAAAAGCCCTGCACGCCGTCTATATGAACGATTGTTTCACTGTTCGCATTTTTTACAAGCCTGTACAGCTTTTCTGTATCGACCTTAAAGCCGTTCTCGTTGTTCACTGCCATGCACGATACAAGGATAGTATCGGCAGTTACGCTGTCGGCAATATACTGTTCAAAATTGTCGATAGCATCTTTTGGGGAAAGGCGGACTATTTCAAAGCCCAGCTTTTCAAGGCAATCCATCGTTCTTGCTACGGATGGATGCTCCATAGCCGTGGTAACTATCTTGTTTCCCCTGCGCTTATAAGCGTCCGCTACACCTCTTATTGCAAGGTTGTTGCTTTCTGTAGCGCCTGACGTAAAATATATTTCTCCCTGAAGTCCCAGCTTTTTAAGAAGTGTTTTCTTCGCACTGTTCATCAGCTTTTCCGACTCTATTCCGAGCCTGTGAAGCGACGATACGTTACCGAAACAGTTCCGTGCTGCGTCTTCAACCGCTTTTATCGCCTGTTCGCAAGGCTTTGTCGTGGCGGCATTATCCAGATATATCAAATTTCTGTCTCCTTTTCGTAAGGGTTTTGTCCTCTAGTCTATAATCTTCTTAATTATACACCATTTTGCGATAAAAAAACAGGGTATATTCTGAAATTTTTATGAAAAAATAACCTTGTATAAGCATTACCGCCGATTTTATGAAAGGAAGAACATAATATGTATATTTCAAAGCGCTGTTTTGTGCGGATAATCAGCTTTCTGACCGCAGCAATAATCGCAGTCGGTGTATCCGCCGTACTGAATATGAACAGTTCGGAACAATACAGACGTAGTTTCGAGCAGAATATGACAAGAAACGTTGAAGATCTGTCGGCTGAGATCGACAACATCAAGAACACGCTTTACAAGGGTATGTACGCAGGCACACCGGAGATGATGACGCAGCTTTCATCAAAACTCTGGAGCGATGCGTCCACTGCAAAATCTTCGCTGGCACAGCTGCCGGTATCCGAGCTTCATCTTGAGAACACCTATAAATTCCTGTCGCAGGTCGGAAACTTCTCAAAGAGCCTCGCAAAGCGTTATTCTGACGGTGAAGCGCTGAGTAAGGACGACAGAAAATCGCTGAAAACTCTCAGCGAATACGCAGACCGTCTTGCGGAAAATATGTGGAAGGTTGAAAAGCGCATAAACAGCGGCGAATTGTCGTTTGAAAAAGCTGTAACCGAGGTGCAGGGAGCAGAAAACAACGAAGAACCGTCATATATAACCGAGGGCTTCACCGATTTTGAGGAGGGTTACGACAACTACCCCACCCTTATCTATGACGGTCCGTTCTCCGACCATATTCTTGAAAAAGAACCCGAAACGCTTAAAGGTACAACCGAGGTAACTCTTTCTGACGCACTGAAAAAGGCTGAAAAGGCGTGCGGTACTACAGGACTTACTCACAGCGATTCAAACGACGAGCAGGGGAAAATGCCGTCTTATATCTTTACAAAGGACAGCACCACAATAGCGGTAACCAAAAACGGCGGTTATCTCAGCTATATGCTCGGCGACAGAAAGGTTTCCACACGCTCGCTTACTGCGCTTGAATCGGTCAGCAAGGCAAAAGAATATCTCACTATGCTCGGCATAAACCACATCACCGACACTTATTATGAGATAAGCGGCAACGTTTGCACCGTAAACTTTGCGGGAACGGAAAACAACATCATAATGTATACCGACCTTATCAAGGTCAGCGTTGCTATGGATAACGGCGATATTTTAAGCTTTGACGGCAGAGGATATATTACAAACCACAAGAAACGTAACCTGTCAGAGCCGAAAATCACAGCAGAACAGGCAAGAAAGAAAATATCAACCGAACTTACCGTTACCGATACTTCTCTTGCGGTAGTGCCTTCTGCCGGAACAAACGAGCTTTATTGCTATGAATTTCACTGCACCTCTCCTGACGGCAGACAGATGCTAGTATATATAAATGCCGATACCGGCAAGGAAGAACAGATACTGTTGCTTGAAATCAGCGAAAACGGAACGTTGACCGTATAATGTAATACAAAAGACTGCAAGTCCGAAATCGGATTTACAGTCTTTTGACTATTTTCTTGTTATCAGTTTCTGCATAGCAGGGAGCAGGACATTCATATCGATAGGCTTCGGAACATGGTCGTTCATTCCCGCCTTTATCGCATTGTCCTTATCCTCGGAAAACGCATTGGCAGTGAGCGCTATTATCGGGATATCGGCTTTTTTAGGGTCATCGATTTTTCGTATCTTAGCCGCGGCTTCATAGCCGTTCATTATCGGCATCTGGATATCCATAAGGATAATATCATAGTAACCATCAGGCGCTTTCTCCAGCATTTCCACACAGTCAACGCCGTCTTTGGCCCGTTCGATTATAAGACCCTCATCAGACAACAATTCGGTTGCTATTTCGGCATTTATGTTGTTATCCTCGGTCAGAAGCACTCTTCTGCCTTTAAGGGAAGTCTTGTCAATATCTGTATCGGCACGTTTTGCCTTTGCTTCCTCTTCTGACGATATTCTGCAAGGAAGCGACACAGTAAATACCGAGCCTTCGCCTATTGCGCTGCTGACGGTTATCTCTCCGCCCATAAGATCGACCAGTTTCTTTACAATGCCCATTCCGAGCCCTGCACCCTCTACACCGCTGACTGTAGAAGTCCGTTCACGCGAGAACGCCTCAAATATATGCGATATGTATTCTTCAGACATTCCTATGCCCGTATCGGTAATTGAGAACACAACATTGCACATCTGCTCGTTGTCGCCGTCCTCCTGCCTTATAGCACAGGTTATCTCCCCGTCTGCTCCGGTATATTTGATGGCATTACTCATTATGTTCATAACGATTTCAGAAAAATGCGTCTCATCAATATAGATGTACCTGTATTTTATATTCTTCCGCATTGATATAGTGAGTTTTTTCTTCTCTGCGGAATTTTCAAACATAGTTATGCAGGACGTGAACAAGTCATCAATATCGTTTATCGTGTTTTCGATAACTGTCTTGTTGTTTTCAATCCTGGCAAGGTCAAGGACATTATTGAGTAACGACAGCAGTTTCTGCCCGCAGTTGCTGATATTGTCCATATACCCGCTGAGCTTGTCCGGCTCGTTGAGATGATGCTTTGCAAGCTCGACATATCCTGTTATGGCATTCATCGGTGTACGGATATCGTGAGATATATTGAACAGGAACGTTGACTTTGCCCTGTTGGCTGAATATGCCGCCTCTGCCGCTTCTTCGAGTATTTTCTGTTGCTTTTTCTGCTGGTTGTGGCAATGCCTTATATAAATGCAGACACAGATAAGCAGTATTACTATCGCAACTATCCCGACAGCACCGATTATCATAACGAAATTGTTACGTTCGCTGATAAATACATAAGTCGGTTCCATATCGGTCTCGATACACAACGCACCGATGATCTCATTGCTTCCGTCATTCGCTCTGACAGGATAGCACGCTGTGAAAATATGACCCCACGTTGTATCAATTATCTCCTGCGAATAGACATTTTCTCCCGAAAGCGCTCTTTCAATATACGGTATCATCTCTTCTTCAATATATGTACCGGGATAGGCAAAGTCATCTGCGCCAAGATCAAGACCGTCCACAAGATATATGAGCCTACCCTCCGTATTTCTCTTCGCTGTATAGAAGTATCTTGTCGAGTTCATATTGCGTATCTGATTGAGATATGTCTGAAGCGATTTGTAACGCTCGGTATTCATATCGTCCACAGTATTTATTGCGGTAAAATCCTCTCTGGTAAGCGCATTCGATACGCCCTTGTGCATTGCGTCGGTACGCGAACTGTTCTCTGATATCGCATTATCCAGTATACTGTCATTATACATTTTTTGCAAAATGTATGTATATCCGGCAACAAACAGCACACCGACAACGACTATCAGAACAAGATTATAAATACTGTATCTGGTTTTAGTTCCGTTTTTTCCTGCGGAATTTTTATTGTTCAATCCCACTTATGTAACCCTCCGTGACAGCATAGCTGTCGTGCATACGGATTTCGATCGCACGGCGAAATCCGTATGCCATATATAAAAATTATACATTAGCAAAATTGCATTGTCAAGAAGCTTACAAGAGTTTTGTCACACTTAGCCAAAAATAAATCCCCCGGTTTAAAAACCGGGGGACTATATGATCTTATTTAAATATTAAACTAAGATTGAGTGTTCATCGTTAGGATCGAACAGGTGTACCTTGTTAGGATCAAGAGCAAGCTTGATAACGTCCTGAGGACGAGCTGTACATCTGGGAGATACTCTTGCCGTCAGCGGGATACCTTCGCATGTGAGGTAGAGGTAAGACTCAGCACCCATCATTTCGGTAACATCTACTGTAGCTTCGATCATACCTGTCTTAGCGTTAGAGAGGAACATTTCTTCATCGTGAATGTTCTCGGGACGGATACCAAGGATAACTTCCTTGTCAACATAGTACTTGAGAGCTTCTGTATCTGTCTTAGCACCGGGCAGTTCAACATAGAACTTTCTGCCTCTTGTTGTCTTTGTATCTTCTGAACCGAATTCAACTGTGTACTTGCCGTTGAGCATGATGAGCTTAGCATTGATGAAGTTCATCTGAGGTGAACCCATGAAACCTGCAACGAACTTGTTAACGGGGTTCTCATACAGGTTGATAGGTGAGTCGATCTGCTGGATGTAACCATCCTTCATAACAACGATTCTGTCACCCATTGTCATAGCTTCGATCTGGTCATGTGTAACGTAGATGAATGTAGTACCTAACTTCTTGTGAAGCTTAGAAAGCTCAGTTCTCATCTGTGCACGGAGCTTAGCGTCGAGGTTTGAAAGAGGCTCGTCAAGTAAGAATACCTGAGGATCACGAACGATAGCTCTACCTAAAGCTACACGCTGTCTCTGACCACCTGATAAAGCCTTGGGCTTTCTGTCAAGAAGATGTGCGATATCGAGGATCTTAGCAGCTTCTTCAACGAGCTTCTTGATCTCATCCTTGGGCACCTTTCTCAGCTTTAAGCCGAATGCCATGTTCTCGAAAACAGTCATATGAGGATACAGAGCGTAGTTCTGGAAAACCATCGCAATATCACGATCCTTAGGAGCTACGTCATTAACGAGTCTGTCGCCTATGAAAAGCTCGCCTTCGGAAATTTCCTCAAGACCTGCGATCATTCTTAATGTTGTTGACTTACCGCAACCTGAAGGACCAACGAGGATTATGAATTCCTTATCCTTGATGTTCATAGTAAAGTCAGAAACGGCTACAACGCCGCCGGGGTAACGCTTATAGATACCTCTTAAAGATAAACTTGCCATTTATGTGTGACCTCCTGTTTTATTGCAGAATAACCTTACGCTAATATTTTAACAAAATCCCGCCGAAAATGATAGTACCTAATTACCCAAATATCAAAGCCTTGCGTTATGCAAAATCACCAACACATATAAAACGCATTTAAATTTTGTCCTTTTTGTGTACAATTTATACAAATTTTAGCCAAATCTCAGCCTTGAATAAAGTCAATTCCGTTCGAATTTGTTACAAATCACAAATGAAAGCGGATAAATTTAGTGAAATTTTGCAATTAATACTTAAACAGGTTAAAGATTGCGTTAAAATTTCAGCATTTTGCTGAATATTTCAGCATAGATTTTAGTAAATTTCAAGTGGCTGTCCCTGCATCCGACCGTCCTGACAATAAATTTACATAACGGAGGAAAAATGAAACACAGAAAATTTATCCGCTTGCTTGTTATCCCCGCCGCTCTTTTCATTGCACTGCTAACCGTTCTTGTTATGTGCCGCCGCAGTGCAATATGCGGTGAAACATACAGCGACAGAGCGAATTACGCAAAAGCGCTCGGCTACAGTATATCCGCCGACAGCGAAACCGTACAGAATATCGTTATCCCTGCCGTATTCGGCAGCGTATACGAAAACTACAACGCTTTGCAAAAGCAGTGCGGCTTTGATCTATCGCTGTATAAGGGCGAGGACGCAGTACAATATACATATATTATAACCGATTACACCGATGACAGCGGAAACACGCTTGATAACATCAGAATGAACCTTATCATCGTCAACGGCAGAATTGTCGGCGGCGATATATGCTCTGCCGCACTTGACGGGTTTATGACGGGGCTTAAGGCAAGGGAGCAGTAAATGCAGAAAGAGCCTGCCGCTAACATCTCCGTTTCAACAAACACCTCCGCTGACAATCCCTCAATAGTTGGCAGTGCTTCGCGCTGCAACAGATGCTCACCTTTACACAAGGGAGCAAATT
>PPYF01129731.1_pt1 | contig 39276 bp, 37 predicted proteins | sample 1559871 | NCBI WGS metagenome assembly PPYF01 (sample SAMN08240021, study PRJNA423297) | Human gut metagenome, whole genome shotgun sequencing project.
CTGACCGGCTTGCCCTTAATCATCTCGGTGGCCATCGAGCTGGTGGCGATGGCGGCGCCGCAGCCGAAGGTCTTGAACTTGACGTCGGTGATGACGTCGTGGTCGATCTTCAGATAGATTTTCATGATGTCGCCGCAGGTGGCGTTGCCGACCTCGCCGACGCCGTCCGCGTCCGCAATCTCGCCGACGTTGCGCGGGTTGGAAAAGTGGTCCCAAACTTTATCAGAATACATCATAGTCAAAAACGTCCTTTCTATTAGAACACGTCCGGTCTGTCCGGAAACGGTGGATGGTTAAATGTCGTAGTGGATCTGGCCCTTTTGAATCTGCTCCCACAGCGGGCTCATCGAGCGCAGGGTGGAGACGATCTCCGGCAGCTTTTCGAGGATGTAGTCGACGTCCTCCTCGGTGTTGTAGTCGGACAGCGACAGCCGCACCGAGCCGTGGGCGACCTCGTGCGGCAGGCCGATGGCCAGCAGCACATGGCTGGGGTCCAGCGAGCTGGAGGCGCAGGCCGAGCCGGAGGAGGCGGCGATGCCCGCCAAATCCAGCCGCAGCAGCAGCGACTCTCCCTCAATACCCAGGAAGGAGATATTGCAGTTGCCGGGCAGGCGGTTGTGGCGCGGGCCATTTAAGCGGCACATCGGGACGGTCTGCAGGATGCCGTCGATCAGCCGGTCGCGCATCGCGCTCACCCGGGCACTGGCTTCAGACATCTCCTCGTTTGCCAGGCGCAGCGCGGCGCCCAGACCGACGATGCCCGCCACGTTTTCGGTGCCGGCGCGCTTGCCGCGCTCCTGTGCGCCGCCGTCGATCAGGCTGGGCAGCGGGATTCCGCGCCGGCAGTAGAAGGCGCCGACGCCCTTGGGGCCGTGGAATTTATGGGCCGACAGCGAGAGCAGGTCGATGTTCATCTCTTTGACGTTGATGGGCAGATGGCCCGCGGCCTGCACCGCGTCGGTGTGGAACAGCACCCCTGCCTGGCGGCAGATGGCGCCGATTTCTTTGATGGGATAGATGGTGCCGATCTCGTTGTTGGCAAACATGATCGAGACAAGGCCGGTCTCCGGCCGGATGGCCGCGCGGACCTGCTCCGGGTCGATCCGACCTTCGCGGTCCACTGGGATGAAGGTGACCTCAAAGCCTTCCTTCTGCAGCCGCTGTGCCGAATGCAGCAGGGCGTGGTGCTCCACCGCCGAGGTGATGAAGTGGTTTTTGCCCCTGGCCTTTAAGGAGCGCATGATCTCCTTGACCCAGTTGTCGGCCTCGCTGCCGCCGCCGGTAAAGAGAATCTCAAACGGCTCGGCTCCCAGCACATCCGCGACCTCCTTGCGGGCCTGCTCGATGGCGCGTTTGGCGTGGTTGCCAAAGCGGTACAGGCTGGAGGGGTTGCCGTACTCCTCGGTGAGGTAGGGCATCATCGCCTCCAATACCGCGGGGGAGAGCTTGGTGGTCGCCGCGTTGTCGGCGTAAACAAATTGTTCCATACAGACATCGTCCTTTCAGATTGGTGTAAAAAATAGGTTGTCACCGGTTGAAAGTCGGTGGAAACGACAGGAATCTGGTTTCACCTCAATTATATACCAGAAAAGTATGATTTTCAAGGGCTTGCCCAAATTTCTTCCATAGTCTTTCCCAAACCCTCACAGAATAAAAGGGGAGAGGGCTCAGGCTTTGAATTTTAGCGACTCCTGCACGGCCAGCTGGTCGCAGCGCTCGTTTTCCGGGTGGCCGGCGTGGCCCTTGACCCAGACGAAGGTGACCTCGTGCTTCTCCAGCAGGTCGAGCAGCTTTTCCCACAGGTCGGGGTTGAGGGCGGGGTCCTTGGCGTTGCGCATCCATCCGTTGGCGCGCCACTTTTTGGCCCAGCCCTTCTGGATGGCGTCGATGATGTATTTGGAATCGGAATAGAGGGTCACCGTGCACGGCTCCTTGAGGGCGGAAAGGCCGGTGATGACGGCGGTCAGCTCCATGCGGTTGTTGGTGGTCCGCTCCTCCCCGCCGGAAAGTTCCTTGCTGACCCCCTTGTAGCGCAGAATGACCCCGTAGCCGCCCGGCCCGGGATTGCCCGAGCAGGCGCCGTCGGTGAAGATCTCTACCTGTTTTTTGGCAGCCATGTAAAAACTCCTTTTTTTAAATCAGATTTGCCCAAAGTCTGCCGGAGGCGGCAAGCGGGCACGCCATGCTCCCATTATAGCCGATTGTGCGCGCCCGGACAAGGGGAAAAGCTTTTTGCCGGGCAGGAATAGAGACAGAGCGGCGCTCCCATACTTTTGCTGTAGCGGGAAAAAAGAAAATTTGGGCGTATTTCCCAGTAAGCGCCCGCGAAAACTTGACATCTTGGCCATAGAAAGGTACAATGAAAAAGAATAGTTTATGATGGGCGCAGTGTGCGGCTGTGAAAAAAGACCCGAACCGGGCGCGGCGCGCGCAGCAGCTTATCGACTTTCTCTATAGCAGCTGACAGGAAATTTTCCTGTTTTGTTTGATAAATGGATTCCATGTTTTCGCGGAAAAAGATCCGCGCGCCTTTTCTGACAGGCTGGTTTCTGCAGGACCGTTAATGTACAGAACAGCAGACGAAAAGAAAAAAGCACGGGAATCCGGACGGGCAAAAAGCCGTCCAAGAAAATTTCTTCCCATCCGCGGCAGGAAGAAGAACGGAATAAACATTTTGATTGTAACAGGAGGAATCACCAGTATGAGTGAAAAAAACATCAGCCCACAGCCGGCTGAGCCCAAGAAAGGGCAGAAAAATACAAGACGCTACACCCGCAAGCCAAAACAGAACAAAGGGACCGACGCGCTGTCCCAGGCGGTGCAGAGCGCAATCGAGTTTGTCAAGGAGCCGCTGAGCCCGCGCGGAAAGAAGGCGCAGGCCGAGGAGAAAAAGCCGCAGAAGAAAAATAACCAGAAGCAGGCGGAAAAGCTGGAGCGCAAAAACGAGGGCGGTGCGCAGCAGACTCAGCGCCGCCGCAGAAGCAGCGGCAAAAAACAGACGGTCCGCATCGTCCCCTTAGGCGGCTTAAACGAGATCGGAAAAAACATGACCGTCTACGAGTGCGGCAACGATATGTTTATCGTCGACTGCGGCCTGGCCTTCCCGGATGAGACCATGCTGGGCGTCGACATCGTCATCCCGGACTTCACCTATGTGGTGGAGAACCGCGACCGCATCCGCGGCGTCTTTATCACCCACGGACACGAGGACCACATCGGCGGCATCCCGTACCTGATGAAGGAGATCAACGCCCCCATCTACGCCACCAAGCTGACGGTGGGGCTTATCAAGAATAAACTCAAGGAGCACGGCCTGGTCAACCAGGTGCGGATGGTGGAGGTAAAGCCGGGAGACGTCATCAAGGCCGGCTGCATGTCGGTCGAGTTTATCCGCGTCAACCACTCCATCCCGGACGCCTGCGCGCTGGCCATCCACACCCCGGCGGGCGTCATCGTCCAGACCGGCGACTTTAAGGTCGACTTCACCCCCATCGAGGGCGGCGTCATCGACCTCGGGCGCTTCGGCGAGCTGGGCAGCCAGGGGGTACTGGCGCTGCTGCCGGACTCCACCAACATCGAGATGCCGGGCAGCACCCCGAGCGAGCGGACGGTTGGCGAATCGTTCAACAAGCTGTTCCAGATGGCGGGCGACCGCAGAATTATCATCGCCACCTTCTCCTCCAACATCCACCGCATCCAGCAGATCATCGACTATGCGGCCAAGTACGACAAGAAGGTTTCGGTCTCCGGCCGCAGCATGGTGAACGTGGTGGCGACCGCCATCGAGCTGGGCTACCTCAAGGTGCCAAACGACATCCTGGTCGACATCGACGTGGCCAACCGCCTGCCGTTTAACCAGGTGGTGCTGATCACCACCGGCAGCCAGGGCGAACCGATGTCCGCCTTAAGCCGCATGGCGATGAGCGAGCACCGCAAGGTCAAGGTCACGCCAAACGACTTTATCATCATCTCGGCGCGCCCCATCCCGGGCAACGAGAAGTTTGTCAACCGCGTCGTCAACGAGCTGATGCAGCTGGGCGCGGAGGTTATTTACGAAAAGATGTATGAGGTCCATGTTTCCGGCCACGCCTGCCAGGACGAGCAGAAGCTGATGATGGCGCTGACCAAGCCCAAATTCATCCTGCCGGTGCACGGCGAATATAAGCACCTGCGCAAATATTCCCTCGTCGCCAAACAGATGGGCATCGACGAGGACCACGTCATCATCCCTGCCATCGGACAGGTGATGGAGACCGACGGCGAAAACTTCCGCTTTGGCGGGGAGGTCCCGTCCGGCGCGGTCATGGTGGACGGCCTGGGTGTGGGCGACGTCGGCAGCATCGTGCTGCGGGACCGCAAACACCTGGCCGAGGACGGCCTGATTGTGGTGGTGGCGACCATCAACGCCCGCACCCGCAAGCTGGTCTCCGGACCGGACATCATCTCCCGCGGCTTTGTCTATGTGCGGGAGGCTGAGGACATGATCAACGGCGCGCGCGACGCTGCGAAGGGCGCGCTGGAGGATTCGATCAGCAACGGCGTGCGCGACTGGACCACCCTGAAAAACAGGATGAAGGACGAGGTCAGCCGGTACGTCTACAATAAGACCAAGCGCAGCCCGATGATCCTGACGGTGATCCAGGAGGCATAGAACCTATGCCTGACCGGAAGCCGGGGAATCGGGCTTCGGGAGGGAGGCACAAAACATGAAAGCAAAGACGGCCATCAAAGCCAAGAACAAAAAGAAGCTGTACCTGTTTATCCCTGCCATCGTTGTGTTGCTGCTGCTGGATGCGGCGGCCTTCACGCTGGCGGTGCAGGCCCAGAACGTCTGGCTGTTTGGAGGGAGCTTTGTGCTGCTGGCCCTGACGCTGATTGCGGTCTGGCAGCTGGCTTCGCTGAGCAAGAGCATCAATAAGTTCTACCAGACGATGGAAAAGCAGCTTTCTCCCTACAGCAACAAGGCCTTGCGCGACTTTCCGCTGCCGGTGCTGGTGACGCGCCGGCGCGGCGGGGAGATTATCTGGTACAACAACCAGATGCGCGAAAAGGTGTTTGGCGGAAACGACTGCTTCGGCCACAGCCTGGCGGAATATTTTCCCACGGTAAACCTGCAGGCGGACTGCCCGGTGCAGGGCTACGGCGTGGAGTATGGCGGCCACCAGTACACCGCCTACCACGCGCCGACCGGCGAGGAGGACAACCGCCTAAACGTGCTGTACCTGGTGGACGACGACAAATTAAAGCGCATCGCCAAGGAGTACTTCTCCTCCCGCCCGGTGGTGGCGATCATCCTTATCGACAACTATGAGGAGCTCTTGCAGAGCGCGCGTGAAAACGAGCGCTCCCAGATCATGGGCGAGATCGAGTACCAGATCGAGTGCTATGTCGAAAACTACAACGGCGTCATCAAGAAGCTGGAGAAGGACCGCTATTTTGTCGCCTTTGAGGAGCGGTACATGCGCTCCATCGTCGAGGAGCGGTTCACCATCCTGGACACCGTGCGCAAGATCAACGCCAACGACAAGATGCCCGCAACCCTCTCGATCGGCGTCGGACGGGACGCGCAGAGCCTGCTGCAGGCGGAGAAGTTTGCAAGCCAGGCGCTGGACATGGCGCTGGGCCGCGGCGGCGACCAGGCTGCGGTCAAAAACAAAAACGGCTATGAGTTTTACGGCGGCGTTTCCAAGGGCATCGAGAAGCGCACCAAGGTCAAGACCAGAATCGTGGCGGCCGCTTTGCTCGAGCTGCTGGATTCCTGTTCTAACGTCCTGCTGATGGGCCACCGCTTTGCCGACCTGGACGCCCTGGGCGCCGCGGTCGGCCTGTATCAGCCGATCCAGCAGATGGGCAAGCCGGTCAAGATTATCCTCAACAGCCGCGCCAACATGGTCAAACAGATGCACGCCCACCTGCTGGAGCAGGGCTTTGAGACGGCGTTCATCGAGCCGGAGGTCGCGCCGGAGTATGTGCAGGAGGACACCTTGCTGATTATCGTCGACGTACATACCCCGCACTTCATCGAGGCTCCGGAGGTTTATAAAAAATGCAAGAACGTGGTGGTCATCGACCACCACCGCAAGATGGTGGACTACATCGACAATGCGGTGATCTTCCACCACGAGCCGTACGCTTCCAGCGCCTCCGAGATGGTGGCCGAGCTGGTACAGTACTTCGGCGACAAATACAAGCCGAACAGCGCCGCCGCCGAGGCGATGCTGGCCGGCATGATGCTGGACACCAAAAACTTTATCCAGCGCACCGGCGTGCGCACCTTTGAGGCGGCGGCCTACCTGCGCAAGATGGGCGCGGACACGGTGGAGGTCAAACGGATGTTTGCCACCAGCATGAGCGCCTATCAGGAGCGGTGCAAGGTGGTGGCGGCGGCACAGATCTACCGCCACTGCGCCATCTGCGGCGTGAAGGAGAAGATTCAGGAGATCAAGATGGTTTCGGCGCAGGCGGCCGACGAGCTGCTGGGCATCGAGGACGTCGACGCCTCCTTTGTCTTTTACTATGAGTCGGACGATGTGGTCGCCTACTCGGCGCGCAGCATGGGCCGCATCAATGTCCAGATCATCATGGAGAAGCTGGGCGGAGGCGGCCATCTGACCATGGCCGGCGCGCAGACCAAGGGCATCACCCTCGAGGAGGGCGGCCGCCGGTTAAAGCAGGCGATCGACGAATACTACAGCGACCTCACCGACAAGGATGAGCAGAAGGCGCTCTCCACCGCGGATGCGGGGCCGGTGCAGCTGCCGCCGCCGTCGGTCAGCTGATTTTTTAAAAAGCACATAACGGACGAAAGGAAGATAATAGAGATGAAGGTTATTCTGACACAGGACGTAAAGGGAAGTGGCAAGAAGGGTGAACTGATCAACGCCGCGGACGGATATGCAAGAAACTTTCTGCTCCCGAAGGGCCTTGCCATCGAGGCGAACAACCAGGCCATCGGCGAGCTGAAGGCCAAGGAGGCCTCCAAGCAGCACAAGATCCAGGTGGAGCGCGAGGCCGCGATGGAAGCCGCCAAAAAGCTGGAGGGCAAGACCGTTAAAATTACCGCCAAGGCGGGCGCGGGCGGTAAGCTGTTCGGCGCGGTGACCAACAAGGAAATCGCCGAGGCCATCGAAAAGCAGTACGGTGTGGCCGTCGACAAAAAGAAGGTCAACGCCGGCGAGATCAAGGCGTTTGGCAGCTACACCGCAGAGGTGAAGCTCTACACCGGCATCAGCGCCAAGATGGGCGTCGAGGTCGGGGAATAATCGCAGGGGAAAGCCGTCTGGGAAGGAAAATTCCGCAGGCGGCTGCCTGTCTGTCTAAAAGGAGAAAGGCAAAGGGGGAATGAGGCGTGCCGGAAGAGCTGGAACTGAATATTGATCAGCTGCCCTTCAGCATGGAGGCGGAGCAGTCGGTGCTGGGCGCCATCCTGGTGGAGCCGGAGTGCATCGCCAAGGTGCTAGAGCTGCTGACGCCGGAGAGCTTCTACCGCCCGCAGCACCGGCAGCTGTTTTCGATCATGCTGGCGATGTTCACCTCCGCGCAGCCGATCGACTTTGTCACCGTTTTGGAGAAGGCAAAGTCGGAGCGGGTCTTTGCCAGCGACGCGGACGCCAAGGTCTACCTGACCCAGCTGGTGCAGGTGGTGCCCAGCGCCGCCAACGTCGAGGCATACGCCAAGCTGGTGCAGGAAAAGTACTACATGCGCACCCTCATCGGCGTGGCCAAAAGCATCATCTCCAACTCCGAGAAGAGCGACGCCGACGCCCGCGGGCTGATGGAATTTGCCGAGCAGAAGCTCTATGAGATTCGTCAGGGCAAGGATGCGACGGGGCTGGTCAAGGTCGACCGCGCCATCTTTGAGCTGTACGACAAGCTGCAGCGCATCTCCGGCGACGACCGCAACCAGTATGTCGGCATCCCCACCGGGTTTTCGGCGCTGGACACCATCACCACCGGTCTAAACCGCACCGACCTGATTTTGCTGGCGGCCCGTCCGGCGATGGGAAAATCCACCTTCGTGATGAACATCGCCACCAACGTGGCAAAGCAGGGGCACGCGGTGGCCGTCTTCTCGCTGGAGATGAGCCGCGAGCAGCTGATCTCCCGTATGCTGTCGGCCGACGCGCTGATTCAGGGCTCCCAGCTGCGCACCGGAAACCTGAGCGTGGACGAGTGGACCAAGGTGGCGGTCTCGGCACAGAACATTGCGCGGATGCCGATGTACATCGACGACAGCGCCGGCATCACCGTGGCCGAGATGAAGGCCAAGCTCAGAAGGGTGCCCAATCTGGGGCTGGTCATCATCGACTACCTGCAGCTGATGTCCTCGGGCCGCCGGATTGAAAACCGCGTGCAGGAGGTCTCGGAAATCACCCGAAACCTAAAGGTCATGGCCAAGGAGCTGGACGTGCCGGTCATCACCCTCTCCCAGCTTTCCCGAAGCCCGGACAAGCGAACCGGAGACCACCGCCCGGTGCTCTCCGACCTGCGTGAGTCCGGTTCGATCGAGCAGGACGCCGACCTGGTACTGTTTTTGTACCGGGACGAATATTATAACGACGATACCGAGGATAAGGGGGTGGCGGAGGTCATCGTGGCAAAGAACCGTCACGGCGCCACCGACACCGTCAAGCTGGCCTTCGACGGCCAGCACACCAGATTCTTGAGCAGGGAGCTGTTCCGCGATGCGCCGTAAGGTGTTGCAGACAATTCGGGAATATGAGATGCTCCGCCCCGGCGACCGGGTGACGGTCGGCTTTTCCGGCGGGGCGGATTCCACCGCGCTGCTTTATCTGCTCTGGCAGCTGCGGGAGCAATTGCAAATTGAAGTCGCCGCCTGCCACATCAACCACCAGCTGCGCGGACAGGAGTCGCAGCGGGACGAGGACTTTGTCCGCGCGTTTTGCGGGCAGCACGGCATCCCCCTCACCGTCGAGCGCATTGACGCGGCGCAGGGGGCGCAGCGGGCGGGAGAGTCGGTCGAGACCTATTCCCGCGCGGCGCGCTACCACCTTCTGGAGCAGGCGGCGGGGCCGCAGGGCAAAATCGCCACCGCCCACACGATGGACGACAACGCCGAGACGGTTTTATTTTATCTTGCAAGAGGGACGGGCCTCAACGGCCTGGGCGGCATCCCGCCGGTGCGCGGGCAGATTGTCCGCCCGCTGATCGGCTGCACCCGCAGGGAGGTGGAGGCATTCTGCGCGCAGGAGGGACTCCCCTTTGTCACCGACAGCACCAACCTCGACGACGGCTACACCCGCAACCGCATCCGGCGCCACATCGTGCCGCTGATGGAGCAGGTGAACGCGGGCTTTGTCAAAAACGCGGCGGCACTCAGCGCCACCGCCCGGCAGGACAACGACCTGCTCGACCAGCTTGCGCGGCAGGAACTTGCCCGCATCCGGGAGAGCGAAAGCCCGCTGATTTTAAACCGTGCGGCGTTTTGCAGCCTGCACCCGGCGCTGCAGACCCGCATCCTGCTTTTGCTGCAGCAAAGGGCGGGGGCAGCGGTGGATTTTATGCGCACCCAGCGGATGCTGGAAAAAATCAGGGCGGGCGGGCGCATCGAGCTAAAAAAGGGCGTCATGCTCTGCTGCACAGCGGACAGCATCCTGCTGGATGAGCATGTTTTCTATAAGGAGGAGCGCCAGCCCTACTTTGAAAAGCCGTTTGCTCAAGGGAAAATTTCCCTCTTTGACGGCAAATCGGTGGAGGTTGTGATCTATGCGGGAGAAGATTATAAACTTTTCTTTAAAAAAGACGCAACCATCTTAAAAAACGGGATTGATTGTGATAAAATGAAGGATATTGCGGTGTTCCGTCAGCGCAAGGATGGGGACCGCATTCATTTAAGCGGCAGGCAGGGGGCGGCAGGGTCCAGGACACTCAAGAAACTCTGGAACGACCGCAAGACTCCGCAGCCGCAGCGATGGCGGGCCGCAGTGCTCGCCGACAGAGAGGGCGTGCTCTGGGCAGAGGGTCTGGGAACAGACCGCAGGGCAGCGCCGGGTCCGCACAGCCGCAGGGTCGCGCTGATTCGGATAGAGGAGGATTTGGGATGAAAAGGATGCAGGATGACATTTTAAAGGTGCTGCTTTCCGAGGAGCAGATTGCGGAAAAGGTGGCACAGACTGGAAGACAGATTACAGAGGATTATCAGGACAAAAACCTATTGATGGTCAGCGTGCTCAAGGGCTCGGTGGTCTTTATGGCCGACCTGATGCGCGCGGTGGACTGCCCGGCCAGGATCGACTTCATGTCGGTCTCCAGCTACGGCAGCGGCACCAAGACCTCCGGTGTGGTCAAGATCGTCAAGGATCTGGACCTCAACCTGGAAGGATACGACCTGCTGCTGGTCGAGGACATTCTGGACAGCGGCAGAACCCTGTATTATCTCAGGGAGATTTTGGAAAAGAGAAACCCGGCAAGCATCCGCATTGCCACACTGCTCAACAAGCCCGCCCGGCGGGAAGCGGATATTGCGCCTGACTATTCCTGTTTTGAAGTACCGGACGAATTCGTCGTCGGATATGGGCTGGACTACGCGGAGAAATACCGCAACCTGCCCTATATCGGGGTGCTCAAACCAGAAGTATATACAAAATAACGCAACCTCAATTGTAAAAAGCTTTAAGATAGGAGTGAATATTTGGTGCCGCGAAAATCAAAAGGAATTATCATGTACCTGGCGATGTTTGGACTGCTCATCGTGCTGCTGTTTGCCATGATGTCGATGGATCAGCCCGTCTCCAATCTGAAATATTACCAGGTGCTGGACTATTTTAGAAACGGAGAGGTGGAGGAGTACCAGATCGACTACAACGATGGTACCCTGACCCTGAAGCTGGAAGGACAGGATCAGCTGGTCGATTACCAGCTGGCCAGCATCACCCAGTTCAATCAGGACATCCAGCCCTACATCGACCAGTACGAACAGACCAACGACACCACCTTCAAGCGCAACTACCTGCCCGCGCAGGAGACCTCGCTGCTGGTAAGCCTGCTGCCGACCCTGCTGCTGCTGGGCGGCATGGCGCTACTGTGGGTGTTCATGATGCGGCAGGCTGGGGGCGGCAGCGGCAAGATGAACACCTTTGGCAAGGCAAAGCCGAAGCCGCTGGACGACGGCAGAAGGGTGACCTTTGCCGACGTGGCCGGAGCCGACGAGGAGAAGGAGGAGCTGGTCGAGGTCGTCGAATTTTTGAAGGACCCCAAAAAGTTTAACTCGCTGGGTGCGCGCATCCCGAAGGGCGTCTTGCTGATGGGCCCTCCCGGAACCGGTAAGACGCTGCTTGCCCGCGCAGTAGCGGGGGAGGCGGGCGTGCCGTTCTACTCCATTTCCGGTTCGGACTTTGTGGAGATGTTTGTCGGCGTCGGCGCTTCCCGTGTGCGCGACCTGTTTGACCAGGCCAAAAAGAGCGCGCCGAGCATCGTCTTTATCGACGAGATCGACGCGGTGGGCCGCCAGAGAGGCGCCGGACTTGGCGGCGGACACGACGAGCGGGAGCAGACTTTAAACCAGCTGCTGGTGGAAATGGACGGCTTTGGCGCCAACACCGGCGTCATCGTCATCGCCGCCACCAACCGCCGCGACATCCTCGACCCCGCGCTGCTGCGTCCGGGACGCTTTGACCGCCAGATCGTGGTCGGCTATCCGGATGTCAAGGGCAGGGAGGAAATCCTGAAGGTTCACACCAAGAATAAACCGCTGGGCCCGGACGTCGACCTGCGGGTCATCGCCCAGACCACCGTCGGCTTCACCGGCGCTGACCTGGAAAACCTGGTCAACGAGGCGGCCCTGCTGGCTGCCAGACGCGGCCGCAAGGCCATCACCATGGTGGACATCGAGGAGGCGACCATCAAGGTGGTTGCCGGCCCGGAGAAGAAGAGCCACATCGTGCCGGATAAGGATAAGCGCCTGACCTGCTTCCACGAGGCGGGCCACGCCGTCGCCACCTACTACTGCGAGACGCAGGACAAGGTGCACGAGATTTCCATCATCCCGCGCGGCATGGCGGGCGGCTACACCATGAGCCTGCCGGAGGAGGACCGAAGCTACGAGACCAGGAAGGGCATGCAGGAGAACATCGTCACCCTGCTGGGCGGCCGCATCGCCGAAAAGCTGGTGCTGGACGACATCTCCACCGGCGCTTCCAACGACCTGGAGCGCGCCACCAAGATTGCCCGCGCGATGGTCACCCGCTATGGCTTCAGCGACCGCCTGGGCCCGATTGTCTACGGCCAGAACGAGAACGAGGTCTTTTTGGGCCGCGACCTGGGCCACACCCGGGACTACTCCGAGACGGTTGCGGCGCAGATCGACGAGGAGATCCGTTCGGTTATCGACAGCGCCTACGACCAGTGCGAGGCCACTTTGACCGAGCACATGGACCAGCTGCACAAGGTGGCGGAGTTCCTGTACGAGTTTGAGAAGATCAACGGCGCCGACTTTGACCGCCTGATGAAGGGCGATATGAGCGTCTTTGAGGAGCACCGCGCCAAAGCGGGCGGCAAGACCACCCCGATGAATCCGGTGGAGCAGCCGGAGCAGATCGCCTCCAACGACCGCCAGCTGCCAGACGATTCCAGCGCGGAGACTGCCGCTGATGAGGCGCAGGACGGTGCAGATAGGCCGGAACCGGCCGCGAAGCCGGAGGCCAACTTCCCGTCGGATCAGTCCCAGACGGACGACGAGCAGGGCCCCGCACAGCAATAAGATGAGCGAAAGAAAAGGTGACGCAGTCCTGCGTCACCTTTTTTGGTAGGTTAGTGAAGTGGGCGCTGGGTCTTGCGAGGTAGAGGGTGTGGCCATGCACCCAACCGATACGCGAATTGGGTGCAGGCTCAGCCTGCCCGCTTGAACAAGGCTAACGAAAACTTCGATTTGCAAAAACGAGCGCAGCCAAAGGCAAGCGACCTGCGCGAGAGCGTTCAGTCTGTGCAGGCTCAGCCTGCTTAGGATGGAGGGAAGAAGATGAGAAGGATTTTACTGTGCGGGATGGAAAACCTGCGGGACCTGGGCGGCTATCCGCTGGCTGGGAGGGGCTCAGAGCGCTTTACCCGCTGAGGCAGCCTCTACCGCGGCGACCTGCCAAAGCAGGTCACACAGGCGGACCGGCAGCGTCTGCGTGAGCTGGGCATCACGACGGTGGTGGATTTGCGCAGTGCGGAGGAAATCGAAAGGAAGCCCGACCCGCTGGCGCAGGAGCCGGGCATCCGGTATCTGCACTGTCCGCTGGCGGGGGATGGCAGGGTGCCCGCCCCCGACGAGGTGCCGCTCAGCTATATGGAGATGGCAGACGGCACCGGGCAGATGGCAGGGGCGCTGCAGGCCATCGCAGAGGCGCCGCAGGCGGTGCTGTTCCACTGCACGGCGGGCAAGGACCGCACCGGCGTGGTGGCCGCTCTGCTGCTCTGGCTGGCGGGGGTGAGCGAGGAGGACATCCTCGCCGACTATATTGTCAGCGGGCCGTATCTGCAGCAGATGCTCCGCGCGTACTGCGAGGCGCACCCCGGCGCCCTCGTCTGCCCGCCGCAGAGCGCGTACATGAGCAGCTTCCTGCGCCTGTTCGCACAGCGCTACGGCACGCCGCGGCAGTATCTGGAGATGCTGGGCATAGATGCCGGGAAGCTGGCCGAAAAGCTGCGGACGAAAGAGCTGTAAGAGGACGGAAAAAATTTATTTTTTTCGTTCCCTGGTTGCACAAAAGGATGCAACTTTTGGGGCCTTTCGGGGTATAGGTGAGGGGGACAGACTTCAGGGGAAAGCAGAGCTAATAAAATGTAACGATAGATACAAAATGTGTTACGCGGACGTGATACCAGGGGGTGTAACGGAGGGGCAGAATGGAAGAACAGAACTTTTATTCATAGTTTATTCATCTTTTGCAAGCAAAACCCCCACCTGGTATCAGGTGAGTATCAGGCTGGTATCACCCCCAGTATCAGCAACAAACCGCATAGGTAAGCCATTTGTTGGGATACTGTAACGAAAGATACTCTCTTTATATAAAAAAGATAATGATAATAATATAGATAGGGAGAGAGAGTTTGATCGTTCGTTACAGTGAATGTATCATAACGATGTGAGCAAATTGTGATTACAACTCCCGCTAATCGCCAATTCGTCCACCTGCCGCGCCACGGCCTGAAAGCAGAAGGTGTGCCCTCAGCTATTCCCCCGGGAGAAAAAAGACCGATTCGCCCACCCATCTCAAAGTGGCAAATCGGTCTGGGTTAGAGGCAGAAACCCTATCGAGGGGGTTGCGGCTTGCCGCAGGGGGAGCGAAGCGTCCCCCTAGGGGATTCCAAAGGGCGCAGCCCTTGGCGCGCCTTTGGTGACTTTCCCCGCGACGGGAAAGTCACCCGGGTGCAGGGCGGCCGACTTGCTTCCGGAGGGGCAGCGCCCCTCGCATCGGGCCGAAGCGCCCATCCCGCAAGGGGGGGACAAAAAGAAAGACGCCTCCATCGCTGGAAGCGCCCTTCTTTTGTGGGAAACAGGTAATTAGTAGTTGTCAGATTCATGTGCCGGCAAACGCGACCATGGTTTGTCAGCAGTTTTAGTATAATGCAGAGAAGATAGACTAGTCAATCGTTTCCTGTAAAATTTGGATCAATGCCTAAAAGAATCTTCTTTTTTGCAGCAGATTTGACTAGAATCTAATGTTCCATGATTAGTGAGATTGACTATTCCTCCACAAACTTGACCGCAGTGCCGTAGGCGATGATCTCCGCAGCGCCCTGCATAATGGCGGAGGAGGCATAGCGCACATTGATGACCGCGTCGGCGTCCAGCTTCTGCGCGTCCTCCACCATCCGCTGGGTGGCGATGGCGCGCGCCTCGTTCATCATGTTGGTGTAGTCGACAATCTCCCCGCCGACAATGGTCTTTAAGCTGGAGAGGATGTCCCGCCCCAGATTTTTGGAGTGGACGGTGCTGCCGCGCACAAGCGAGAGAGTCTGCAGTTTTTTGCCGGAAATAAAATCGGTGTTGACAACGATCATGGTGGATGCCTCCTTTAAAAATGTCGTGGGTTTCTGTCGGAACGGATCACCTTGATGATACCACGCATCTTGTAAAAAGTCAACCCTTTTTAGAAAAAACAAAAGCCGCCACTTTCGTGACGGCTCGCTTGTTTTGTGTAAACTAGATAGCGCGGGTTACTTTACCAGAACGCAGGCAACGGGTGCAGGCGTGGATGTGGCACGGAGTACCATTAACAATTGCCTTCACACGTCTTACATTTGGTTTCCAGGTTCTGTTGGATCTTCTGTGAGAGTGAGAAACCTTGATACCGAAAGTAACACCTTTTCCGCAGATATCGCATTTAGCCATTAGTCTGCACCTCCTTCTAACTTTTAACAAGTCAACATTCGTATTTTATCAGATTTCGATTCAAAATTCAAGCCTTTTTGCGGGAATATTTTAAAAAAAGGAAAATTCACAGTTTTGGCGGCTCTCAACAACTTGTTTTTTACTATTTTAGAAGGTATAATGAAGAGTACAGGAAGAAAGAGACACTTTTTCTTCCCCTGTTTTTCCATAGAGAGAAAGGATATCATCCCCTTTTGGGGGAACAAAAGGAGTAGATGAATTGTTCACACTTGACCCGATTACCATTTTGATCCGCGCGCTGGTGCTGGTGACGGCAATGCCGGTCCACGAGTGCGCGCACGGCCTTGTGGCAGACAAGCTGGGCGACCACACGGCGCGCTCGGCCGGCAGATTGACCCTCAACCCCTTTCATCATCTGGATCTGACGGGCAGCCTGCTGCTCTTGCTGGCCGGATTTGGCTGGGCAAAGCCGGTGCCGGTCAACCCCTATTACTTCACCAAAATCCGCAACCGCAAGGCGGGTATCGCGCTGACCGCTCTGGCCGGCCCGGTCTCCAACCTGCTGATGGCGCTGGTGGCGATGCTCATCGCCAAGGGATTGCTGCTGCTGCCGGTTTCCGGAACGGCGGTGTCGTTTTTGTTCACCATCTTTCTGGTGGTCTGCCAGACCAATCTGGGCCTGGCGGTGTTTAACCTGATCCCCATCCACCCGCTGGACGGCTCGCGCGTGCTGGAATACTTCCTGCCGGCCAGGGCGGTGGACTGGATTGAGGAGCACGAGCAGGTGATTTACGTTGTGTTCATGGTGGTGATTCTGTTCACCCCCATTCTGGACCGGCCGCTTTCGATCGCCAGCAGCTGGATGTACAGTCTGCTCAACTGGCTGACCTCGCTGGTCGTGGGATTTTAAGGAGGAAGAATTTTGGCCGAGCAGCTTTCCTTTAAGGTGGCGCAGGTGGAGGGCCCGCTGGACCTGATCCTGCAGCTGATCTCCAAGCACAAGCTGAACATCTATGATATCGAGATCACCAAGCTGCTGGAGCAGTACATGGACTACATCCAGCAGGTGCAGAGCCAGCAGATGGAGATTGCCAGCGAGTTTCTGGAGATGGCCTCGCGCCTGGTCTACATCAAGTCGGTGTCGCTGCTGCCCAAGCACGAGGAGCTGGAGGAGCAGCTCAAGCAGGAGCTGACCGGCCAGCTGATCGAATACACCCTCTGCCGCCAGGTGGCGCAACTGCTCAAAAAGCGGTATGTTGGGGACGAGCTGTTTTACCGGCAGCCCCAGCAGCTGGACCGGCAGACTTTGTATGCGTGCACCCACGACGCGCACATCCTGCTGGAGGCCTACCTGTCGGCGGTGGGCCGCAGGAGGATGCCGCAGGAGGAGCGCAAGGCCTTTGAGCCGATGATGGCCCGCAGGGTGGTCTCGGTGCAGTCGCGGATTGTGGTGGTGATGAAGATCCTCTACCGCCAGCAGCGCGCGCCGTTTCTGTCGCTGTTCGAGGGCAGCACCGACCGCTCGGAGGTGGTCGCGACCTTTTTGGCGGTGCTGGAACTGATGAAAAATAAGCGGGTGATGCTGGAGGAGGACGGCAGCACCATCCGATTGCTGTAAGTTTGGGAAGGAGCGTGCGGGTTGGCAACAATCTCGGAACTGGAAAAAAGTGTACAGGCAATCCTGTTTGCGGCGGGGGACCCCTATGAAAAGGAGCGCCTGACAAAGCTGCTGGGCATCAACCGCGAGACATTGGACCAGGTGGTGCAGCGGGTCAACGACCTGTATCAGCAGACCGCCTTTGTGATTTTGGACCTGGATCAGAGCTACCAGATGGTCACCCGGGAGGAGTACGCCGCGGTGATCCGGGAGGCGCTGGAGGTGAAGAACAACACCCCCCTCAGCCAGGCGGCGCTGGAGGTGCTGGCCATCATCGCCTACAACCAGCCGGTCACCAAGTCCTTTGTCGAGCAGATTCGCGGTGTAGACAGCAGCTCGGTGGTCAATTCTCTGGTTGCAAAGGGGCTGGTGCAGGAGATGGGAAGGCTGGAAATTCCCGGCAGGCCGATCTCTTACGGGACGACCGAGCACTTCCTGCGCTGCTTTGGGATGCAGAGCATCGAGACGCTGCCCAAGATCCCGCAGCCGCAGGAGCAGCCCAACGCGCAGGAAGAAGCTCTCTAGGGAGAACCAAAGGCAACACAAAGGGAAGGAGGAAGGCCGGATGACGGTGCTGTGGATACTGCTGGGGCTACTAGCGGCGCTGCTTTTGCTGCTGTGCTGCCCGGTGACGCTGCGGCTGTCCTGGTGGCCCGCGGCGGCCAGTAAGCGGGACGAGCCCTCCGGCTGCCTGACAGAGCAGGTAGAGCGGGACCTGGAGCAGCTCGGCCTTGCCCCGGAGGATGAGCAGCAGCTGCGCCGGTTGATACAGGGCCTTCCTGACCCGCCGCCGCAACAGCCGCAGAAGGAACTGCGGCTCACGCTGCACTGCCTCTTTTTGCGCCTGACCCTTTACCCGCAAAAGCCAAAGCCTCCCAAAGAGCCAAAGCAGCCTGCCAGGAAAAAGAAGCCGCAGCGGGAGAAGCAGGTGGAGGAGAAGAAGGAAAAGCCGGACACTGCGGCAATTCTCAGGATGATACCGGAGATTGTAAACTGCGCCAAAAAGCCGCTGGAGATGGTGCTGGGCGACCTGTGCCTGCATCACCTGCAGCTGTACGCCGCGGTGGCCCGGCCGGACAGCGCGCAGGCGGCGCTGGACACGCAAAAACTGGTGTCGGCGGTGTATACCGCGCTGGCAGCGGCGCAGAATTGGATCAGGGTCAGGCACGCGGACATCCGCCTGCGGCCGGACTTTTCCGGCAGCGAGGAGAGCAGCTGGGCGGTGCGGCTGCGGCTGAGCTTTCACCCCATCGTGATGCTGGCGGCGGCGCTGCGGTCTGCGTTCTGCCTGCTGCGGTTGTTGCTGGCGCAGAAGAAAAAGGAACAGCCGGAAGAACAGAAAAAACAGACAGCCTGAGATACGGCTTTATCAAAATACAGAAAGGAATGGTAGTATGAGCCAACATATTCATAATCTGATGGGGGAGTCGATGAAGGGACTGCGCGACCTGGTCGACGTGGACTGCATCGTCGGCAAACCGATTGTGACCGCAAGCGGCACCACCATCATCCCCATCTCCAAGGTGACCTTCGGCTTTGGTTCGGGCGGCAGCGACATCGCCAAATCCCAGAAGGACGACTTTGGCGGCGCGGCGGGAGCCGGCGTCACCATCCAGCCGCTCTGCTTTTTGATTGAGCGGGAGGGTGACGTGCGCATCCTCAACGTCAATCAGAACCGAACCACCGCCGACGCCATCGTCAACATGGTGCCGGAGGCCATCGACCGCATCTCGGCAGCGGTGTCCAAGGCAAAAGCCGAGCCTTCTGCAGAGCCGCCGGTGGAGCCTTCTGTCGAGCAGCTCTAAAGGTTTACAAGGAAATCAAAAGAAGCTCCCAAAAGGCGCCTGCCGCGCAGCGGAGAAAAACATAGCTCAAGAGAAAAACAGACCGGTTTGCCCGCCCCAATCAGAGCGGCAAATCGGTCTGTTTTTGTGGTTGAAAGTTTTTGCGGCAGCTCAGAGCAGAAATTCCATCTGGCAGTCGCAGGGCTCGAGGGCGACCAGCTCCGGGTGGTACCAGGCCGCCTCCACGCAGCCCATCGCGCGGTAGAACGCCTGCGTTTCCTCGGCGGAGTGCGCGGAAAGATAGAGCTTTTGCGCGCCGCGTATCCTTGCCTGCTCGCAGGCAAGATGGAACAGCTCCCGGCCGATGCCCTGCCCGCGCAGGGGCTGTGAGACGTTGAGCTCCGAGAGCTGGAGATATTCCTCCGCCGGGCCAAATGGCTCGTTTGTAACGGCGGCAAAGCCCGCCAGGATTTTGCCGTCAAATGCCGCCAGCACCGCGCCGCCGGAAAGGAGGATGGCGCGCAGCTTTTGCAGCAGGTGGGTATAGTCGGCGGGGGACCAGTCATCGAGAAAGGCGATGTCCTTTAAGACCCAGCGCCCGCTTTCCTTGCGCCAGCAGCGTTTGACCTGCTGGCGGCGGACAAAGCCCGCAAACAAAGCCGGCGTGATCTGGCTGACGGTGAGGGATTGGATGGACAGGTTCATCAAATGGCTTCCTTACTTTTTATGGAAATGTCCGAACAGCCGTTCGCGCAGCGACGCCTTTTTGGGTGGCAGCTCGAGCGGGCGCTCGAAGTATTCGTGCAGATAGGTGTGGGAATCCAGCGGCTCCTTGTGCTCGTCGGTGGCGCGGTAGTAGCTGCCGTCCGGCAGCATCTCCCAGGAGTTCTGGTTGTCCATGCGGATGGCCTCGACCAGATGCAGGATGTCCTGGCGGGCAGCGGCGGATTTGACCTCGGCAAAGACCTCGACGCGGCGGCGGGTGTTGCGGTTGAGCAGGTCGCCCGAACCCATGAAGATGCGGCGGTCGTCGCCGGCGCCAAAGATGAAGATGCGCGAGTGCTCCAGATACCGTCCGACGATGCTCTTGATGCGGATGTTGTCGGTGTAGCCCTCGATGCCCGGGCACAGGCAGCAGATGCCGCGGATGACCATCTCGACCTTGACGCCGGCCTGGGAGGCCTCGATCAGCTTTTCCATGACCTCCATGTCGTTGAGGGAGTTGACCTTGATGAAGATGTAGCCCTCTCTGCCGGCGCGGCAGGCGTCGATCTGCTCCTGGATGTAGCGCAGGACGTTCTGCTCAAAGCAGTTCGGCGCCACCCACAGGCTCTGGGTGGAGTCCACCACCTCGCCCACGCACAGCGCCTGAAAGACGCGGGTGGCGTCCTCGCCCATCAGCGGGTCGGAGGAGATGAAGGAGAGGTCGGTGTACTGCTCGGAGGTCTTTTCATTGTAGTTGCCGGTGCCCACCTGGGTGATGTAGTGGATCTGGTTGTGCTCCTTGCGGGTGATCAGGCAGAGCTTGGCGTGAATCTTGTAGTCGCTCAGGCCGTAGATGACGGTGCAGCCGGCCTCCTCCAGCATGGTGGCATAGTCGATGTTGCTCTGCTCGTCAAAGCGGGCGCGCAGCTCCAGCACGCACAGCACGTCCTTGCCCTTTTCGGCGGCGTGGGCCAGCGCGGAGGCAATCTTGCTGTGGTTGGCCAGGCGGTAGAGCGAGATCTTGATCGAGAGGACGCTCGGGTCGTCGCCCGCCTCATACAATAGGTCGACAAAGGGCTTGGTGCTCTGGAACGGGAAGCTGAGCAGCATGTCGTGATTTTTCAGGTAGTTGATGGCGCCGCCGGCGTCCCCTTTGGCAAAGTCGACCGGGACAAAGGGCTTGGCCTCGCGGTAGTACCAGTTTTTCTGTTCCTTGTGCGGGTCCAGCGCGGAGGGCAGCGCAAAGCCGAACGAGAAGTCCAGCGGGATGGACTGGATGCTGAAGCAGTCGTCCTCGACCTTGAGCTTTTTGCACAGAAAGGCGGACAGCCGGTCGCCGGGGCGGGAGGAGAACTGCAGGCGCACCACGTCCAGGCGGCGGCGCTTTTTGAGCATCTCCTCCATCACGCCGCGGAAGTCGATGTCAAAGTCGAACAGTCCCTCGTCCACCGTGATGTCGGCGTTGCGGGTGACGCGCATGACGTGCTTTTCCAGCACCTTCTGCTTGTTGTACAATTTCTGCACAAAGTGCAGGATGACGTCGGCGGTGAAGATGATCTTGCGCCGCTGGTTGATGTTGAAGGTGTAGTAGGTGGGCAGCTGGGAGAAGGGGACGATGCCGATGCGGATATTTTCCTCCCGCTCCTTGTCGGCGGCCTTGTTCTTGTCCTGGCTCTTGGACTTTTCGCCGCCCTTGTCCTTCTCTTTGTCCTTCTCCTTTTCCTTGTCGGTCAATTCGGTGACGATGAATTGCTCCTTGTTTTTCAGGAAGGGGAAGGGGTGCTGGCGGTCGATCAGCTGCGGGGAGAGCAGGGGTCGGATCTCGTTGTTGAAATAGTTCTGCACGATCTGCTCGTCGATCTTGCTCATGTGGTGGATGTCCAGCACCTCGATGTCCTGGGTGCTCAGCAGCTGCCTCAGTGAGGACCAGGCGCGCTCGGCGATGGGGTTGATGGCCTCGACCTTTCTGCGGATGGCCGCGATCTGTCCGGCGGCATTCAGGCCGGTCTTGTCGTCCAGCTTATCCGGCTCCAGAATGCTCTGGTCGTGCAGCGAGCCGACCCGCACCATAAAGAATTCGTCCAGGTTGGAAAAGTAGATGGACAAAAACTTCAGGCGCTCCATCAGCGGGATGTTGGGGTTGAGCGATTCGCTCAGGACCCGGTGGTTAAATTCCAGCCAGCTCAGCTCGCGGTTGACAAAGATGTCGGGACGGGCCGGCTGCGGCGCGGCGATCGCTTCGGTATTGGGAAGATGGTCTGTATGATTTGTCTGTTCCATAATTGTTCACCTTGCAAAGTTGATGGTGTGGGGCTTAATCGTTGAGCTGCATTTCGCTCAGCAGAACCTGGGAGAGGATCTTCATGCCGTCGCGGGTGGATTCGATGTCGACCCACTCCTCGCGGGTGTGGGCGCCGTGTCCCTCATAGACGCCAAAGCACACCGCCGGGATGCCCATCGACAGCGGAATGTTGCAGTCGGTGGAGCCGCACTCCTCGGTGCGGTGGTAGCCGTACCGCTCGGAGGCCTCCATGACGATGCGGGTCAGCTCGGACGGGTCGGCGTCGCCCTTGCAGGGGCGGTCGCCGATCAGCTCGGTCTCGACGCCGATGCCGTAGCCCCGGAACATCTGGATGACCGAATCGAAGAAGCGGTCCATGCAGGCCAGCCCCTCCCGCTTGCTGGAGCGGTACTCATAGAGCATCTCGCAGTGCTGGGCGATGGTGTTGACCGAGGTGCCGCCCTCGATGGTGCCGACGTTGTAGGTGGTCTTGCCGATGTCCGGAACCTTGAGGGTGTAGAAGGTGTCGATCATCTTGGCGGCGTAGTGGATGGCGTTGCGGTTGCCAAAGGAGCCGAACGAGTGGCCGCCCTCGGTGGTGACGGTGATGCGCCAGCGCTTGGAGCCAACCGCGTCGTTGACCACCGTCTTTAAGCCGCCGTCGATGGCGTACAGCCGGGAGATGCGCCCGTCAAAGTCCTGCATCAGCCGGCGCACGCCCTTGAGGTTGCCCAGTCCCTCCTCGCCGGAATTGAGCACAAAGAGGATGCCGGTTTTCGGTTTGAGTTTGAGGTCGATGGCCATGGCCGCCATCTCCATGACAGCGACGGCGTTGGTGGTGTCGTCGCCGATGCCGGGCGCGTAGAAGCGGCCGTTTTCCTCATGGAAGGGCAGCGGCTCGGTGTCCGGAAAGACCACGTCGGTGTGGCCCAGGATGGCGCACAGGTCGTTCGCGCCTTCCTCCACGCCGTAGGGGAAGATGACGTTGAGCGCGTCGTCGATGTAGACGCCGGTGGCGCCCAGTTCCTCCAGGTGCTGCTTGCACCACTGCGCCCGCAGCTCCTCATGGTTGGAGGGGGCCGGGATGCGGGCCAGGGTACGGATGGCATCCAGGTAGCGGTCCCGGTGCGCTTCCAGATAGCTGAGGATTTCCTGTTGTATTTGCAGTGCTTCTGACATAAAGACACTCCTTTTGTAAAGCCATTTCTGGCATAATTTTTCCTTTGCTTTAATCATAGCACAAGTTGAAGCCGTGTTCAATTTTTATACGAAGATTTTACATGGATTATACTTGTTATTGAAAAAACAGGGGAAAAAGGACGAAAAAGGGGTTCGGCAGTTTGTCGGAAAAGAGAACAAAAAGATGAACAGCTTTTACAAAAACTGCTCATTTTGTAAAAAGAGGATTGACAAGACATGGAGAATGGTGTATCCTTAAAACAATCAATTGATTGTGAAACAAATATTTGATTGCTTTACAACCAATTGCATGCAGAAAGGAGGAAGGCAGGATGCCAGAATGGAAACGTTTGCCCGATTCGGAGCTGGAAATTATGCTGATTATCTGGGAGGCCAGAGGACAGATCAGCACCAGCGACATCATGCAGCGGCTGAAAAAGAAAAAGAGCCTGCAGCTGGTGCAGAATTCGCTCAACCGCCTGGAGGGCAAGGGCTTTGTCCGGTGTGAGAAGATCGGACGGCTCAACCACTACACGGCGCTGGTGCCGCTGGAGGACTACCGCGCCCAGGAGACCAGCAACTTTCTCAGCAAGCTCTACCAGAATTCCGGCAGCAAGCTGTTTGCCGCGTTGATTGAAAGCCACTCGCTGAGCGACCGGGACATCCAGGACATCAAGTCGCTGCTGGAAAAGGAGGAGGATTGAGGTGGAGCAGATCTTTTCGTGGGTGCTGGAGCGGTCGCTGGGCATCTCGGTCGTGCTGCTGGCGGTGATGCTGTTGCAGCCTTTTCTGCACAGGCGCTACCGGCCGCAACTCAACTGCCTTGTTTGGACGGCGCTGGCGCTGTGCCTGCTGATTCCCTTTTCGCTGCCAAGGACAAAACAGGCAGTCGTCACCATCGATTGGGAGAGCCTGATTGCCCGGCAGGAGGAGCAGATGAATGGCTCAGCCGGGACGGAGCCGGAACAGCTTTCCCAGGCAGAGGGCTTGCCGGTGCAGTCCGCGCAGCGCCGGCCAGTCCAATGGCTGCCGGCAATCTGGCTTGCGGGGGCGGCAATGGTGCTGGTTGGGCAGGGAGGAATCTATCTTGCCACCCGCAAAAAGCTGCTGCGCTGGAGCACCGCGGTGGAGGAGCCGCGGACAAAGCAGCTGCTCTCCCGCTGCCAGCAGGAGCTGGGGATGCAGGAGCAGGTGCGGCTGATGCGCTGCTGCCTGCTTGATACGCCGATGCTGATGGGCCTGTGGAGGCCGTGTATTCTGCTGCCGGAGGTGGAGCTGGAGGAGCAGCAGCTGCGCTATGTGCTGCTGCATGAGCTGTCTCATCGCCGCCGCAGGGACCTGTGGCTCAAATTTCTTTTGTTGGTAGCTAAGGCGGTGCACTGGTTTAACCCGCTGGTCTGGTGGATGGCAAGGCGCGCCTCGGCGGATATCGAGGTGGCCTGCGACGCCGACGTGCTGCGCCTGCACGACACCAAGGAGGAGCGGCGGGAATACGGCGCGCTGATTCTATACTTTATCCAGCTCAGTCGGGGGCGGGCAATTCCGCTCACCACCAATTTTAGCGAGAAAGGACAAATCATGAGGAGGTTTCAGGAGATGATGAACACGAGCAAAAAACGCGTAGGGCTGCTGCTGTTTGCCCTGATCTGTGCAGCGGCGGTGGGGAGCACCGCCTTTGTTAACCTGCATGTGCGGGCGGAGGAGGAGCCGGACCTGCAGCTCAGCGAACCGATGCAGCAGGAGATGGACATTCTTGCAGCCGAGCGGGCGCAGACCCAGCAGGCGCTTGACGGGCAGGAGGAAGATGAGGCTGTCCGCCGGGCCGAGGTTGCACAACAGTACGCGGTCTACGAGCCGTACGGCATGAGCTACGATGTGGAGAAGGACCGCTTTTTCTACGCCGGGCAGATGGTTCGCTACTTTAAGGACACGGTCAGTGCGGACGAGACCAACGGCTTTTACTTTGCGGATGGGGTGATCGATGTGGAACCTGTCCGGGAGACTGGCGGTGCTTTGATCGGCTTAAAGCAGTCGTCAGAGGAGGAATTTGCCAACCGTACCCAGCAGCAACAGCAACTGGAATCGGCGTTTGCAGCGGCCGGCGTTTCCGGAGAGGGCGGCAGCGTGGAGCTGGGCGACCCGTCCCTGCCTGACGACAGCCTGAATGATTACCGCTCCTTTGGCGTTTCTTATCAGGCAAGCACCGGGCATTGGATGTACGAGGGCCAGCCCATCCACATCCTCTACGATGAGGATCACTATACCTTCTGCGACAATGGCGTCAGCGATGGAGTCAGCTTGACCGTTTTCCGCAATGCGGGCGGAAATATCGAGCGGCTTGTTCCTGCCGATGCAGCGCATTTGGAGGAGTATGTCAGCGCAGATACCTCTGCTCAGATGCAGATGATCTGGCCGGTTCCGAGCACCCACGAGGTCAGCTGGCCCTACGGCTCGCGCTACAACGATACCGACTTCCACACCGGCCTGGACATCGGCGACTACAGCCAGGAGATCTACGGTGACCCAGTGGTAGCGGCGGCGGACGGAACGGTCGCGATGGTCTCCGAGGACTGGACGCCGGGGAGAGGGTACGGCATGTATCTGGTGATCGAGCACGAGAATGGGTTCGCGACCCTCTACGGCCACCTGAGCGCCATCGACGTCGAGGAGGGCGACACGGTTAAGGCCGGGGAGCAGATCGGCCAGATCGGTGCAACCGGCTTTGCCACCGGCCCGCACCTGCACTTTGAGGTGCGGGTGAACGGCCAGCATACCGACCCGGAGATCTATTTGTAGAAGAAAAAGGCAGGACAGCTTCCTGCCTTTTTCACTTTTGGCCCGCAGGATGGTGGAAAAATGACCGGCTCCCTTGACACCCCCGCCCATCTCCGCTATACTAGAAACATACCAAAAGAATGTATAGGAAGGAGGAGGGAGAATGGCGCGCAACAAATATCCCGAGGTGACGGTGGAGCGGATTCTGGACGTCTCGCAGCGGCTGTTTTTGGAAAAGGGGTATGAGAACACCACCATCCAGGATATCGTCGACGAGCTGGGCGGGCTGACCAAGGGGGCGGTCTACCACCACTTCAAGTCCAAGGAGGAGATCATGGACGCGGTGGGCGACCGGATGTTTTTCTCCAACAACCCCTTTGAGGCGGTGCGGGGCCGCACCGATTTAAACGGCCTGCAGAAGCTGCAGGAGGCGGTCCGGCTCAACCAGTCGGATCAGGAGCGGGTGCGCCTGACCGCCCAGTCGATTCCCATCGCCAAAAGCCCTCGGCTGCTGCAGGAGATGATCGTCTCCAACCGCAAGGTGCTGACGCCGTACTTTCTGGAGCTGATCGAGGAGGGCAACCGGGACGGCTCGATGCACACCAACTATCCCCGGGAGATCGCCGAGCTGCTGCCGCTGCTCACCAGCCTCTGGCTGCTGCCGTCTGTCTATCCGGCCAGCCGCGAGCAGATGAAGCGTAAGTTTCTTTTCCTCGGCGAGATGCTGGAGAAGATGGGCGTTCCGCTGATGGATGACAGCATTCGTGCCCTGGTGGACGACTTCTTCGATCAGATTCCGGAGGAGTTGCCGGAAAAATAGGATTGCCTGCGGGCAATTTTATTTTGGAATTATACATTCGTTTGGTTGGTATGTAAATTGAGAAAAGGAGGCAAGGTTGCATGACAGAACAGGAATTTGACCGGAAGGTAGAGGAACTGGCCGGGCGGTTTGAACGGCGCGTCGAGGCGTCGGCGGACCGGCTGGAGGAGAGCCTGACGCAAAGGTGGAACGGGAGCAGGTGGTTTCGCCTGACGGCGAGGGCAGGCTCGGCGGCGATGGGAATGGGGCTGCTGCTGGGTGCGGCGTCCCTGCGGCGAAAGGGTTTTTTGACAGCGGCGCGGTGGTGCGCAGTCGTTGGGCTTGTGGGGCTGGTGTGCGAGATAGCGTGCAGCGTTTTATGGAGGAGGTTAGAATGAAAGCGATGAAAAAGGAAAAGCTGTTTACCCGCAATTTTACCCTGCTGATTCTGGGGCAGGTGAGCTCCCTCACCGGCAACTACACCCTCAAGTTTGCCCTGTCGATGTATGTGCTGGAGCAGACCGGCTCGGCCTCCATCTTTGCGGGGATGCTGTCGGCGGCGTTGCTGCCCACCGTTCTGCTCTCGCCCTTCGGCGGAATCCTTGCAGACAGGGCCAACCGCAAACACATCATGGTGGCGTTGGACGCCCTGTCCGGTTTATCGGTGCTGGCGGCGGGGCTGCTGCTGCCGCTGGGGAGGGAGCTTTGGGTGATCGGCGCGCTGCTGGTGCTGCTGTCGGTGCTGGCGGCCTTCGAGTCGCCGACGGTGCAGGCCTGCGTGCCGCAGATGGTCTCCCCGCAAAACCTCGTCCAGGGCAACGCGGTGGTCAGTCAGGTCTCCGCTGTCACCTCGCTGGCGACGCCGTTTCTGGGGAGCCTGTTCTACACTGCCTTCGGCATCGGGCCGGTGTTTGCCGCGGCGGGGGTCTGCTTTTGGCTGACGGCGCTGCTGGAGTGCATGATCCACCTGGAGCACCAAAAACCACCCCGCACAGCGGGAATCGGCGCCATTGTCCGGGAGGACCTTGCGGTCAGCGCGCACTTTCTGCGCCGGGAGCAGCCGGATATTTTAAAGCTGCTGCTATTGGCGGCGCTGGCCGGCATGTTTGTGTCCGGCACGGCGGTGGTCGGCTTCCCCTATCTGGTGCGGACGGTGCTGGGACTTTCCGCCACCTATTACGGGGCAGCGGAGAGCGCGATGGGCGCGGCGGCCATCCTGGGCAGCCTGTGCGCCGGGCTGCTGGGGAAAAAGCTGCGTGTCCGCGACATGGCTGCCATCTTTCTCAGCTTTGGCCTGAGTCTGTTTCCGATTGGGTTTAGCTTTCTGCTGCCGGTGGGGAGGATGGCGCGCTACGGGGTGCTGCTGTTCTTTTTCTGTGTCTGCCAGCTGGGCGTCTGCATCTTTTCGACCTACGCCATCACCCTCATCCAGCAGCGCACCCCCAAGCAACTGATGGGCAAGGTGATGTCTTGCGTCTTCACCCTCTCGATGTGCGCGCAGCCGGTGGGGCAGATGGTTTACGGAGCGCTGTTCGATTGCTTTTCCGACAGCGTCTATTGGGTGCTCATCCCCACCGGTATGCTCATCTGCCTGATAGCGGTGGCGTCGCGGGGTTTTTTGAAAAGGATGGAGGCGGCAGAGTAAAACAAAAAGGACACCTGCAAAAGCAGATGTCCTTTTTCTGATGGTGGAGACGATCGGGATCGAACCGACGACCTTTTGAATGCCATTCAAACGCGCTCCCAACTGCGCTACGCCCCCGTTGGAACTGTTACTCCAATATTATAGCGAAGCGAAAGAAAAAAGTCAAGCCCTTTTTTCAATTTTTTTCCGGAAGCGTTTTTGCAAAAGAAAATTTTTCCTTTGAGAAAGGGAAAGGGTTTGAGCGGCGGCGCGGTTTATGCTATAATCTTCTTTGGAAAAAGGAGGGCGGCAGGATGCTCGATTGGATTTTGGAACAACAGGATGTGTGGCAGCGGCTGCAAAGCTGCCGGAAGCCGGTGGTGCTCTACGGCATGGGGGACGGCGCGGTCAAGATTTTGCGGGTGATGGAGCGGTACGGCATCCGCCCGGCGGCGCTGTTTGCCAGCGACGATTTTGCGCGCGGCAACCTCTTTATGGGGTACAAAGTGGAAAAACTGCGGGACATCCAGGCGCGCTACGACGATTTTATCATCGTCATGGCCTTTGCGGTGCGGGACCTGCCGACCGTCCAGCGTATCCGCTCCCTCTCCCAACAGATAGAGCTGGTGGCGCCGGATGTGCCGGTGGCGGGAATCAATCTCTTTACCCTCGATTTTGTTCGCCAGCACGAGCAGGAATTTGCCAGGGTCGAGTCGATGCTGGCCGACGAGCAGTCCAAAAAGGTGCTGCACAATATCGTTAACTTTAAGCTCAGCGGCAAGCTCGACTACCTCTTTGACTGCGAGACGCCGGTGGAGGAGGCCTATCAGAACATCCTGCGGCCCACAGACCACGAACATTTTGCGGACCTTGGCGCCTACCGCGGCGACACCATCGCCGAGCTGCTGCATTTTGCGGGCGGCTGTGAGCGGGTGTTTGCCTTTGAGCCGGACGAAAAGACCCACAAAAAGCTCTGCCTTGCCGTCGAGCAGATGGGCCTTGCCGGGCGGGCTACCTGTGTGCAGATGGCAGCCTATTCCCAGCAGCAGACGCTGGAATTTGACAGCCGGGGCGGCAGACAGTCCGCCCTGCGGGAGGAGTCGCTGGTCACCGGCGCTGCGGGCGCGGCAAAGCCGAAGATCAAGCTGGTGCAGGGCCAGTCGCTGGACAATGTGGCGGGGGAGGAGACGGTCACCCTCATCAACATGGACGTCGAGGGAGCGGAGCGGCAGGCGCTGGAGGGCTGCGCAAAGATCATCGCCCGCGACCGCCCCAAGATGCTCATAGCCGCCTACCACCGCAGCGAGGACCTGTTTGCCATCCCGCTGCAGATTGCTGCCATGCGCTCGGACTACCGTTTTTATCTGCGGCACTATCCTTACATCCCCGCCTGGGACACCAACCTTTATTGTGTATAGTAACCGGAACGGGCGCGCGGCGGGGGCGCATTTCAGAGCATAGCGAAGAAAAACGACAAAAGAAGGAGCGAAAGCCTCCGCCTTTATTGACAGGGGATTGCAAAATATAGTAAAATAATAAGATAGGAAAACAGGCCCGGACAGTGGGGCCTGCAAAAGAAGAATCTGTTATCAGAGAAAAAGAGAATATCCCCCAAAAGGGGAGAGGAGCGTGAAAGCATGCAGCCAAATTTGGAAGAACCTCAGCAGCCAAAGACTGGGGCAGTGCGCAGCATGACGGGATATGGCAGGGCGCGCCAGCTGATCGGCAGCAAGGAGATCACCGTGGAGATCCGCTCGGTCAACCATCGTTTTCTGGAATATTCGTCCCGTGTGCCGCGGGCTTATGCTTATCTGGAAGAAAAGCTGAAAAATCTGATCAAGGGATCGGTCTCCCGCGGCAAGGTGGATGTCTCGCTGAGCATCCAGACCGTCGGCGGCACCGACACCCAGGTGGTTATCAACCACGACCTGGCCCGGTCCTATCTGAAGGCGCTGCGCAGTCTGGCGGAGGATCTGCAGATTAAAAACGACATCACCGTCTCGCAGATGGCGCGCTTTTCGGACATCTTCAGCGTGATCCGGGTGGAGGAAAACGAGGAGGAGATCTGGCAGGCCGTCGAGCAGGTAGCCAGAGAAGCGGTGGACAACTTTGTCGCCATGCGCCTGACCGAGGGAGAAAAGATGAAGCAGGACCTGCTCTACCGCCTGGAGCTGATCGAGCGGATGGTGGCAAAGGTTGAGGAACTCTCCCCAAAAACGGTGGAGACTTACCGCAACCGCCTCTATGCCCGCCTGCAGGAGGTGCTGCAGAACAACACTGTGGACCAGCAGCGCGTCCTGACCGAGGCTGCCATCTTTGCCGAAAAGATCGCGGTGGCCGAGGAGACGGTTCGTCTGGGCAGCCACGTCCACCAGTTCCGCCAGATTCTCTCCTCCAGCGAGCCGGTGGGCAGAAAGCTGGACTTTCTGGTGCAGGAATTTAACCGCGAGGCCAACACCATCGGCTCCAAGGCGCAGGACCTGGAGGTCGCCCGGATTGTGGTCGACCTGAAGGCGGAGATCGAAAAGATCCGCGAGCAGATTCAGAACATCGAGTAGCGGCCGGACGCTTTTTGGGAGAGGAAAGGAAGAAATCACAACATGAAACTGATCAACATCGGCTTTGGGAATATGGTTTCCGCCAATCGTCTGGTGGCGATCGTCAGCCCGGAATCGGCGCCGATCAAACGCATCGTCGCTGACGCCAGGGAGCGCGGCAGCTTAATCGACGCGACCTATGGCAGAAGGACCCGCGCGGTCATCATCACCGACAGCGACCACGTCATTCTGTCAGCGGTGCAGCCGGAGACGGTGGCCAACCGTCTGGACGACGATGATGAGGAGGAACTGGAAGAGGATGAGTAAAAAAGGACAGCTGATCGTGGTGTCCGGCCCAAGCGGCGTCGGCAAGGGCACGGTGCTGGGAGCATATCTGGCAGGCAGGGAGAATGTCGCCTACTCGGTCTCGGCTACCACACGCGCCCCGCGCCCGGGGGAACAGGACGGCGTACATTACTTCTTTTTAAGCCGGGAAGAATTTGAAAGCACCGCCCAGAACGGCGGTATGCTGGAGTATGCAAGCTATAACGGCAACTACTACGGCACCCCCAAGGCCCCGGTGGAGCAAAAGCGCGCCCAGGGCATCGACGTGATTTTGGAGATCGAGGTGCAGGGCGCCCTGCAGGTCAAAAAGGCCTGCCCGGATGCGCTGATGATCTTTGTGGCGCCGCCGGGCTTTGATGAGCTGCAAAGCCGCCTGACCGGCCGCCACACCGAGGACGAAGAGACGGTGCAAAAGCGCCTTGCCATCGCCCGCCAGGAGCTGAAGCAGGCGTACCACTACGACTATGTCGTTGTCAACGACACTGTTTCGCAGGCAGTCGACCGGCTCAGCCTCATCGTCGAGGCCAACCGTTTGAATATCCACAATATGAAAGAATTTCTTGATGAGGTGAATCATAATGCTTAGGCCAGCAATGTCACAGATTATTCGTGAAGGAGAAAGCTACTACGCGTTTGTTGTCGCAGTGGCTAGACGCGCAAGGGAGATCGCCGACTATTGGGCAGACAACAACATGCCGATGGAGAAAAAGCCGGTCACCGCAGCGCTGGAGGACTTCGCTTCCGGCAAGGTGCGGGTAAGGGATCTGGTCAAAATCAAGGACGCGAACTAGGCAAAAACCAATCGCGTCGTCGGTTAAGGAAATGGGGCGGCACGATCAAGACGCTGCGGCGGAGAAACGACGCAGGCCTGCAGGATTGCCGCCCGCTTTTTATCAGGGAGAAAACAGTCGGATGAAGGGGGAGAGCGCGGCGTGATCGCAAGAGTGGTGGTGGAAAATGCCGCCTATTCCTTTGATATTCCCTTTTCCTATCAGGTGCCTCAGCAGATGCAGCCGGACATCCGGCCGGGCTGCCGGGTGCTGGTTCCGTTCGGCAAGGCCAACCGCGCAAAGCAGGGCCTTGTGCTGGCGCTCGAGGAGGGCGGGGAGCAGGAAAACCTCAAGCCGCTCAAAACGCTGCTGGATTACCAGCCGCTGCTCGACAGCGAACAGCTGTGGCTGCTGGAGCTGCTGCACCGGCGCACCTTCTGCACCTACTATGAGGCGCTGCGGGCGTTGGTTCCCAGCGGGCTTACGGTGAAGGTGCGGGTGATGTGTTCGCTGGGAGAGACCGCAGAACTTCAACAGCAACAGCCGCTGCAGGAGCTGCAGCAAAAGGTGCTGGACTACCTGCGGGAAAAAAATAAGCCGGTGGCCACCGAAAAGTTGCTGATGGACCTTGGCATCGCGCAGAACGCCCCGGCCTTTCAGGAGTTGATCCGGCAGGGGCTGGTGGTTCTCTCGGAGGACGTACGGGAAAAGAGCGCCGACAGCAAGATGATTATGGTGCGCCTGAGCGACGACTGCCAACAGCGGGTGCAGGCGGGGGGCGTGCGGATGACCGCCGTGCGCAAAAAGGTGCTGGAAATTTTAAGCCAGACCCCCAGCGCCTCGCTCAAGGAGCTGTGCTACTACGCCGGCACCACCCGCCAGACCTTGAACAAGATGGAGAAGGAGGGTCTGCTGACCTACTACGGCAGGCAGATCTTCCGCTCCCCCTACGCCGAGCGGCGGGAGGAAGCGCCGGAGGGCACACCTTCCGACGTGCAGCTTTCTCCCTCCCAGCAGCAGGCCTTTGACAGCCTGTGGCAGTTGTGCAGCGAGGGCAAGGGGGGCGAGCAGGCGCTGCTGTACGGGGTGACCGGCAGCGGCAAAAGCCAGGTTTATCTCAAACTGGCCGAGCGGGTGCGGGAGCAGGGACGCGGCGTCATCATTCTGGTGCCGGAGATTTCGCTCACCCCGCAGACCGTCGAGCTGTTCGGCAGGCGGTTTGGCAAACATGTGGCGGTGCTGCACAGCGGCCTGACCATGGCCGAACGCGCCGACGAATATAAGCGCATCAAGCAAGGTTTGGCGGATGTGGTGGTGGGGACCCGTTCGGCGGTGTTCGCGCCGGTTAAAAAGATCGGTCTGATCGTCATCGACGAGGAGCAGGAGGGCGCATACGCCTCCCAGCAGGCCCCGCGCTACCACGCGCGGGAGATTGCAAGGCTGCGCTGCCGGCGGCATGGGGCGCTGCTGCTGATGGCGTCGGCCACCCCTTCGGTCGAGACCTTTTATCAGGCGAAGCGGGGGAAGATTCATCTCTTTACCCTCTCCCGCCGGTATCTGGGCAGCCAGCTGCCCAAGGTGCAGATTGTGGACATGAAGCAGAGCTTCGGCTTTGACATCAGCCAGGAGCTGACCGCCGAACTGGCGGACAATCTGCAGGCCGGGCAGCAGAGCATTGTGCTGCTCAACCGCCGGGGCTACCACACGGCGGTGCGCTGCAACCAGTGCGGGGAGGTGCTCAAGTGCCCCAACTGCTCGGTGGCGCTGACCTATCACAGCGCAAATCACCGGCTGATGTGCCACTACTGCGGCTACTCCCGTCCGCTGGACCAGAGCTGTCCAAACTGCGGCAGCAACCTGATCAACTGCACCGGCAGCGGCACCCAGCGCATTGAGGACGAGCTGCACCGCATCTTTCCGCAGGCCAGCATCCTGCGGATGGACATGGACACCACCATGTCCCGCATGGCGCACGAGACAAAATTTAACGACTTTGCACAGGGAAAATATCAGATCATGGTCGGTACCCAGATGGTGGCCAAGGGGTTAAACTTCCCCGAGGTGACGCTGGTGGGGGTGCTCAATGCGGATCAGTCGATCTTTTCGCAAGATTTCCGCGGGTGCGAGCGGGCCTTCTCGCTGCTCACCCAGGTGGTGGGGCGCTGCGGGCGCGGCAAGCTGCCGGGCCGGGCGCTCATCCAGACCTATTCGCCCGACCATCCGGTGATCCTGCAGGCGGCAAAGCAGGACTACGACAGTTTTTTTGCCGACGAGATCAAGTCCCGCAAGCTGGGGCTTTACCCGCCGTTCTGCACCCTGTGCCAGGTGGGATTTTCCGGGGAGAACGAGGACTTTGTGCGCGCCTCGGCGCAGTGGTTTGCCGCCCGCTTTCGGGAAAAGGCGGCAAAGGAGTACCCGGAACTGCCGCTTCGGATGATGAATCCCTGCGAGATGGCCATCGCGCGGGTGGCGGGAAAGTATCGCTACGGCCTTATTATCAAGTGCCGGATGAGCGACCGCTTCTGCGAGCTGATGTGGGGGATGCTGCGCGCCTTTGACAGCGAGCGCAAAAACAAGGGCGTGCATGTTTGGGTGGATTTAAACGCGAGCGACCTGTAGGAGCCGCGATCCCATAGAACCAATTGGAAAGGAAGATGAAATCATGGCAATCCGCAATATTGTCAAGGATACAGACGAATATAATATGCTGCATAAAAAGTGCCGGCCGGTCACAGACTTTAACCAGAAGCTCTGGGACCTGCTGGACGACATGGCCGAGACGATGTACAAGGCCGAGGGCGTCGGCCTTGCCGGGCCGCAGGTCGGCATGCTCAGAAGGGTGTTTGTCATCGACGTCGGCGACGGGATTCTGGAGTTTATCAATCCTGAAATCCTGGAAACTGCCGGCGAGCAGAACGGCGCCGAAGGGTGCCTTTCCTTCCCGGGCGAATACGGCCTGGTGGAGCGGCCAAACTATGTCAAGGTCCGCGCGCAGAACCGCAGCGGCGAGTGGTTTGAGATGGAGGGCGAGGCGCTGTTTGCCCGCGCCGTCTGCCACGAAAACGACCACCTGGACGGCGTTGTCTTTAAGGACCGGATGTCCCGCCTGCTGCGCGAGGACGAGCTGGGCGAATAGGACAGGGAAGGAGCTTTGGGTATGAAAATAGTGTTTATGGGGACGCCGGAGTTTGCCGAAAGCTCGCTGGCGGCGCTCCTTTCCTCCCGCCATCAGGTGGTGGGGGTGTTCACCCAGCCGGATAAGCCGAAGGGCAGGGGCTACAAGCTGGTGCCGCCGCCGGTCAAGGAGCTGGCAATGGCGCACAGCATCCCGGTCTACCAGCCGCAGAAGATGCGGGACGGGGAAGCCCTTTCTATTCTGCAAGAGCTGCAGCCCGACCTCATCGCGGTGGTGGCCTACGGCAAAATTTTGCCGAAGGAGATTCTGGAGCTGCCAAAGTACGGCTGCGTCAACGTCCACGGCTCGCTGCTGCCCAAATACCGCGGCGCGGGCCCCATCCAGTGGAGCGTCATCAATGGGGAACCGATTACCGGCGTCACCACCATGTATATGGGCGAGGGGCTGGACACCGGCGACATGATCCTCAAAAAGGAGACTCCGATTGGGGAGAACGAGACCTACGGCGAGCTGCACGACCGCTTAAAGGAGATCGGCGCGCAGGCCCTGCTGGAGACACTCGACCTGATCGAGGAGGGCAAGGCGCCGCGCGTTAAGCAGGACGACGCCCTTTCCTCCTACGCGCCAATGCTGGACAAAAAGATTGCAAAGCTCGACTTTACAAAACCGGCTGCTGAGCTTCACAACCTGATCCGCGGCCTCTCCCCCTGGCCGGTGGCACACACCACCTGCAACGGCAAGCTGCTCAAGGTGCACCGCGCCATCCTCCACGACCGGGATGGCAGCAGCGGCGGAGGCAACAAACCCGGAGCAGTGATCGACCGCAAAAAGCTGATTGTCGCCTGCGGACAGGGTTCGCTGGAACTGCTGGAGGTGCAGCTGGAAGGAGGCAAGCGGATGAGCGGCGAGGATTTTCTGCGCGGCAGGAAACCGGAACAGCTGGGAGAATAATCCGCCCGCTGTTTTAGAACTATTTACCAATGCGGTATATACTCTTCATAATACATTCAAATTTGCCAAATATAATATTTGTATCCTGTTCATCGGACAGGTCTTGCAATTTGGAGAGGAGTCATGCTGTGCCATGCGGTTCAGCATAGAAGGCTCCCGGAAGGGAAGGAAGAGTCTATGTTTTTCTATTACTTTGACCGCTACTATTGGATTTTGATTGTGCCGGCGCTGTTGTTCGCCATCTGGGCGCAGAGCCGCGTCAGCACCACCTATCGGAAATACAGCCAGGTGCGCAGCGCCAGAGGGATGACCGCGGCGCAGGTGTGCCGGCAGATTTTGGACGAAAACGGGCTGTTTCAGATCCGCATCGAGCATATCGCCGGCAACCTTACCGACCACTACGACCCGCGGGCGAATGTCATCCGCCTGTCCGACACGGTGTACAACAGTACATCGGTGGCGGCCATCGGCGTGGCGGCGCACGAGGCGGGCCACGCAGTGCAGTACGCGGTGGGATATGTCCCCATCCGTATCCGCAGCGCGGTCATCCCGATCAGCCAGTTTGGCTCCTCGCTCTCGATGCCGGTGCTGCTGGTGGGCCTGCTGTTTAACTACGGCTTTCTGGTGCAGCTGGGCATCGTGCTCTTTTCGACGGTGGCGCTGTTCCAGCTGGTCACCCTGCCGGTCGAGTTTAACGCCAGCGCCAGGGCACTGCAAACGCTGGAAAGCTCCTACATTCTGGAATCCGACGAGGTTCGGATGGCTGGCAAGGTGCTGCGGGCGGCCGCGCTGACCTATGTGGCGGCGCTGCTTTCCAGCCTGGCGCAGCTGCTGCGGCTGATTTTGCTGTTTGGCCGCCGCGACCGGGATTAACATTTGATTTTGACACAAGAAAGGATTGTCCGATATGCCACATATGACGGCGAGACAGGCGGCTGTGCAGGCCCTGCTGAAGGTTGACGGGGAGGGCGGTTACTCCAACCTTGTGCTCAACGAGCAGCTTAAAAAAGTCCAGCTTTCCCCGGAGGACACCGCCTTTGCCAGCCGCCTGTTTTACGGGACGCTGGAGCGCAAGCTAACCCTGGACCACATCATCGGCGCCTATTCCAAAAAGCCGGTGCACAAGCTGACCCCAGCGGTGGCGGAAATTCTGAGGATGAGTTTATATCAGCTGGCCTTTTTGGACAGCGTGCCCGATTCGGCCGCGGTCAATGAGGGCGTCAAGCTCACCCGCACGATGAAGGCCGCCAGCGCCTCCGGCTTTGTCAACGCGGTGTTGCGCGCCTTCCTGCGGGATGGCAAAGAGCTGCCGCCCATCAAGGGAGGCCAGCTGCGCCAGTGGGAGGTGCGCTATTCCTGCCCGCAGTGGATCATCCGATCGCTGCAGCAGTCCTATGGGGAGCAGGCGACAATCGACTTTTTGGAATATTCGCTGGAGCGCCCACCGCTCTACGCCCGGGTCAACACGGCCCGGGGGAGCGTTGAGGCGTGTGTAAAGTGTCTGCAGGAGGAAGGGGTGCGGGTGCAGATTGACCCGGACCTGCCGGGCTGCATCGCGCTGGAGCAGACCGCCTCGATCGAGCGGCTGAGCGCCTTTCAGGAGGGGCTGCTGCACATCCAGGACAAATCCTCCCAGCTGTGCGCGGCTGCCCTGGGCGCAAAAACGGGCGAGCGGGTGCTGGACTGCTGCGCCGCGCCCGGCTCCAAATCCTTCACCGCCGCCGAGTGGATGGGCGATGAGGGGGAGATTGTCAGCTGCGACATCTTTGCGGAGAAGATTAAAAAGATTGAACAGGGAGCAAAACGGCTGGGACTCTCCTGCATCCGGGCAAGGCTGCAGGACGCGACGGCATTTGATCCGTCGCTGGGGCAGTTTGACCGGGTGCTGTGCGACGCGCCCTGTTCCGGAATCGGGATTATCGGGCGCAAGCCGGAGATTAAGTATAAAAAAGAGCAGGATTTGCAGGACCTGCCGCAGGTCCAGGCGAAGATACTGGACAACGTTTCCCGTTATGTAAAAAAGGGAGGGACGCTTCTCTACTCCACCTGCACGCTGCTGGAGCGGGAAAACGGCGCGGTGGTGCAGGCGTTTTTAAAGGAGCACCCCGAATTTGAGCCTGCCGCGCTGCCGGAAATAGTACAAAAGGCCTGCGGTATCGCGGACAAACAGGCGTGGAAGGTGACCCTGCTGCCCCACAAAGGACAGCGGGCACAGACAGACGGATTTTTTATTGCGACTATGAAAAAGGTGCGGTGATTGAGCGTGGAGCAACAGAGCCTGGAAGGAAAAATTGATATCAAGTCCCTGGAGCTGGAGGAGCTGACCGGCCAGCTGGCCCAGATGGGGCAGCCCAAATTCCGCGGCGGGCAGGTCTATTCCTGGCTGCACGAGAGGCGGGTAGATTCCTTTGACCAGATGAGCAACCTGCCGGCGGCGCTGCGGCAGAGCCTGGGGGAGCGGTATTACATAAACTCCCTGAGCGTCGTCAAAAAGCTCACCTCCAAAATTGACGGAACCCAGAAATATCTGCTGCGCCTGCGGGACAACAATTGCGTCGAAGCGGTGCTGATGCGCTATAAGTACGGCAATTCGGTCTGCATCTCCACCCAGGTGGGCTGCCGGATGGGCTGCAAGTTCTGCGCTTCCACCCTGGCGGGCCTGGTGCGCTCGCTGACCCCGGCTGAAATGCTCGACGAGATCTACACCCTCACCCGCGAAAGCGGCCAGCGGGTCAGCAATGTGGTGCTGATGGGCATCGGCGAGCCGCTGGATAATTTTGAGAATGTGATGAAGTTCATGCGCATCCTCTCCTCGCCGCAGGGCTATAATCTTAGCCTGCGGCACCTCTCGCTTTCCACCTGCGGGCTGGTTGACCGCATCTATGAGCTGGCCGAGCAGAAGCTGGGGCTGACCCTCTCCATCTCGCTGCACGCGCCAAACGACGCCATCCGCAGCCAGACCATGCCGATCAATAAGCGATACGACATTGAGGAGCTGCTGAAAGCCTGCCGGTATTATTTTGAAAAGACCGGCCGCCGCATCTCGTTTGAGTACGCCCTGATCGAGGGGGTCAACGACGAAATTGCCCACGCCAACGAACTGGCCGACCGATTAAAGGGAATGGCGGCGCATGTAAACCTGATTCCGGTCAATCCTGTAAAGGAGCGGGGATTTAAACGCGGTTCCCGCCAGCGCATCGAGGCTTTCCAGAAGGCGCTGGAGCAAAGAGGGGTCAACGCGACCGTCCGACGGGAGCTGGGGGCGGACATCAACGCCGCCTGCGGACAGCTGCGCCGGGAGTATGACCAGCAGCGCAAGGAGGAGAAACAGTGATCAAATTGATGGGAGCGACCGACACCGGACGGCTGCGGGAACAGAATGAGGACGCCTTTATC
>PPYF01208523.1_pt1 | contig 39272 bp, 66 predicted proteins | sample 1559871 | NCBI WGS metagenome assembly PPYF01 (sample SAMN08240021, study PRJNA423297) | Human gut metagenome, whole genome shotgun sequencing project.
CCACCATATCGCATGAGTGCGAACATTCAATGGCCTGTTCCTTAAATTGGGGCAGGTCATTACTATAATTGAATATAATTTCTACCCTATCATCAAATATGGTGGCTTGCTTTATGAAAGTATCGATAATGCTTGCTCTGCCTTGCTTGGTGGTAGGGTTTTCTTTTGCCATTTTGTGTAGAAAGAACTCAATATGTTCTGCAGTTAATTGGATTTGATTACTTGTCATTTCGATGTTCGCACGGCGTGTCATTTGGTCTTGTAATTCCGCCTCGGTTTTCTCGATTTGATTTTGTAACGTGTCAGAAATGTATCCTTTTGCAATAGCAATCATATAATTATCCAATTCCGATTGTAATTGTTTGACACGATCATTAATAGATTGCAATTCTAATTCACTTGTACTCATCATTTCCTTATTGGCTTTGATAGCCATTTTGGCTAATTCCTCAATAGTATTAGGTTGATTTAGTATCTCAAGTGTTTTATTGATTACAATATCCTCAACTATTTCACGTTTTATATTTGGTGCATCGCAAGTGTGATGTTTCCGTCTGTTATTACACACATAATAGTAATGCTTTTCACCGCTCCTAGAAGTTGCCGTAGAGCCTACGTAATGAGCGTTACACTTTCCGCAGTATAATTTACCGCATAGATTGTAAAACTCGCTCCTAGATGCCTTTAATTTAATTCTACGGCTATTGTCTGATTGCACTTTGTCAAATATTTCCTTTGTGATAATAGGCGGAATAGCATTTTCTATCACAATGTCATTCCATTCCATAATGCCGATGTATTTCTTATTGCTTAAAATCCGTCTAATGACCGCATATGAGAATTTACCGCCTCGCTTGGATAAATACCCTTTAGAGTTTAAAAATGAGCATATAGAGGGGATAGAGTGCTTTTTTAGGTACATCTCGAATATGGTTTTTACTATTTTTGCCTCACGTTCGTTAATAATGAGGTGGTTATCATCGGTTTTGTCATATCCTAGCGGTGTAGGCGTGCCATTCATCTTGCCTTTGAGTGCATTTTCCGTCATACCACGCTTTACCTTTTGAGCCAATTCCGCACTATAATATTCAGCCATGCCCTCTAACACGGATTCAAGGATGATACCAGCTGGGTCGCTACTGATATTTTCTTTTGCACTTATCACCTTAACACCATGACGTTTTAGGATAGATTTATAAACAGCACTATCCTCACGGCTACGGCTAAATCTATCTAATTGATACACTATGACATAATCGAAAGTATGACTTTTTGCATCGTCAATCATCTGTCTGAATTGTGGTCTGTGGTCTGTACGTGCAGATAGTGCTTTGTCTGTGTATATGTGCGTGATGAGTATACCCTCACGCTCCGCATATGCTTTACATTCTCGTATTTGCCCTTCAATGCTTTCATCTCTTTGTTTATCGGATGAATACCTAGCATAAATTACACCTTTTGATAATTCCATAGTTAAGCCTCTCTACAAATAAAGCCACCTGTGTAGGTGGCTCTTTTTTATTATTTCTTTAGTACATCACGATTTCCGTATTGGTCTTGTAATTCCTTTGAAAAGTACATGCCATATGCCTTATAGAATACATAATTGCCTATTAAATATGCCATTGTACCTTCACGCACTGGTCGCAAATCAGTATTGTAATATTCATCTTCTACAAAATCAGATGAACCATCGCTTGTGTATTGGCTTAGTGTCTTTGTTTGAATTTCTCTTTTATCGTAATCATAAAAGTATTGTGCATGTCTAGCACCTAGTATGCCGTCTTTGAAATTTTGATGATACTCATCAACGTTGATGATGTAATAGGGCGGTTGATATCTAACCACTTTAATACTATTCGTATCAATGCCGATGTTAAACTCCATATTTTTTGCAATGCCTACTATATTACGATTGCCATCAGCAAATACAGCTAACGGAATACACAATACCAATAACAACAACACAACTAACTTTTTCATTTTCCTGTCTCCCTTACTTGAAATGATGGTAGAAGTTAATATCATCTGTTAGACTTTCGTCCTTTAGATCATATCGCCTTACCATTTCTTCTACTAAATTAACATGGCTATCTAAATAAAAATCATCGTTGATTATGTGAGATAACTCATGTCGTATTTCTGCTTTCATTTTATCATGTGGCAAATTTTTATTCACATATATATTATGTGTGTCTATATCTTCCGTTTCCTCAGATATCGCCTTAACACATGGTAAATCGCAGTAAATTATATTCACTACCAATACAACACACTCCCTAATATTATTTGTTTTTAGATTTTAAAAACTCAATGTATTCCACGGCTTTTTGTAAATCGTCTTTTGATATGTCTTTCGCAGCCGAGAATAGAAGTCTGGCACCTGGCCGAGTACGTAACATTTCAGCATACTCCGCCGTTTCTGGATTTGTATAATACCCCTTGTGCGTATCTTCAACGCCGTCCATCTTTGCCAAATCATCAGCAGATATACCTAGGCCTTTGCATATTTTAAGTATGTTATCGATAGATGCACCGCCAACGTTCTTTAATATAGAAAATAATGTAGAGTGAGGTATGCCTACAAATTTAGCGAACTCACGTTGTGAGCCGAACTCTTTAATTCGTGCTTTTAAGTATTCTTCTCTCGTCATGGTAAACTCCTAAAATGTAATAATATTAATTACATATATAGAATAACATCATATGTTTGAAATATCAATATTTAAATCCGATATTTCAAACATTAAATAAATTTAAACGAAACTTCAACCAGAATTTATTGGACATGTACGAAATATCAAGCTATACTAAAGCCATAGAGATGAACGAAATAACGTACATCTGAAATGATAGAACATGAAAGGTGGTGAGTGTATGTACAAAAATCTAAATGCTGAATTAGCGAGAATGGGGTGGACAAGAAAAGACCTAGCAAAAGAAACTAACATCAGATATCAGACTTTGAATGAAAAGATGAATGGCAAGTCTAGTTTTACATTAAAAGAGGCATTTGAAATCAAAAAGGCAATGAACATTGACATGTCATTAGACCAAATTTTTTTGACCTAGGTGTACGATATTTCATACAATCGAACATGGACAAAAATGTCCTCCGTGATAATTGAAAAAGGAGCGTGATTGAATGAACGAATTACAAGTATTTAACAATGAGATGTTTGGAAATGTGCGAGTTTTATTACAAGGCGATGAACCTTGGTTTGTTGCAAAGGATGTCGCTGATACTCTCGGGTACCAAAACGGTAGTCGAGATGTAAATCGACATACTGATGAAGAAGATAGAACAAAGACAATGGTGTTTGATGGTAATCAAAATAAAGAAACGATTTTGATTAATGAAAGCGGACTTTATTCATTGGTACTATCTAGCAAATTACCAAACGCAAAACAATTTAAACGTTGGGTAACAAGTGATGTACTCCCTAGTCTTCGAAAATACGGAACGTATAGCATGAATATCCCTAGAACGTTGCCGGATGCCCTAAAAGCATACGCTAACGAAATTGAAGCACATAACAAAACAAAAGCACTGTTAGAGGAGCAAAAACCAAAAGTAGTGTTTGCTGATGCGGTTAATGCAAGTCATACAAGCATCTTGGTTGGTGAGTTAGCTAAATTATTAAGACAAAACGGATATAGCATCGGTCAAAATCGATTGTTTGAACGTTTGAGAAATGACGGCTACTTAATAAAATGTGGTTCTAGTAAAAATATACCAACGCAAAAATCAATGGATATGAAATTGTTTGAGATCAAAGAAACAACAATAGTCAATTCAGACGGTACATTGCGAATTACTAAAACACCAAAGGTAACAGGCAAAGGTCAAATCTATTTCATCAATAGATTTATGAGTGAATTATCATGAACTGGTTTCTAAATGCAATTTATGAGTTTTACCAAAACCCAAATAACATAGCCGAGTTTGAAGAATGGAAGAAAACTAAAGTGTCCAAAGTAAGGAGTGATTGTAATGAACGTACGATTGAATTTCAAAAGAGATGCGGAAAGTTGGGTTAGAAGAATTGAAAGCGAAGACCTAAGCGTATCTGAACAAAAAAGAGCATATGATTTCGCATGGAATGCTTTTAAATGGGATTGCGATAGTGCGTCGAAAATGGTTGTTGATGCACTAGCGAAAAGAGGCTGGTGAGTAATGATTAAACTATGTTACGCACTACGAACAATAACAGGGTTACTTGCTATTGGTGCGGTAGGAAGTATAGAACTAGACCAAATAGGCTTATGGACTGGGTTTCTACAAATGATGTTAGGTATAACCACATGGCTATTAACCAGCTATTGGCTAGAGGAATGTAAAATTTATGCAAATAAAAAAGTCCGCTAGTGAAAAGTGTAAAAGTTTCAGCGGACTTTGAGTAGAGAATATGCGAAATATCTCTATTTATATTTTATCACAAGTATAAGGAGAAATAAATGGAAATTAACTTAACACCTGTTGTTAGTCAAAATGAACAAGTATTCAAGTGGAACAAAGATGAAATCAAATCTTACTTTGAAACACAATTAGAAAAATACAAAGGCCTTGTAGTTACGGAAGATAACTATAAAGACATGGTAAGTGCCAAGAATGAAATTGTTAAGTATCGGACAACACTTGATAAATTCTGTAAAGAGAAAAAACGTGAACTCAAAAGACCTATTGAGTTGTTTGAAGAAGAAGTAAACGAAGTATTGAAAGTTGTTTACGATGCAGAAAAACCACTTGCAGAACAAATCAAATACTTTGATGAAAAAGAGGCACAAGCTAAAACAGATGCCATCAATAAGTTTATCGAAAAGATGGTTGAAAAATATGGAGTGCGTGAAGAGTACGTAAATCAACTTCAACATGATAAACGCTGGTTAAATAAAACTGCAAAGATGAAAGATATTGAAATTTCCATTGAGGGAATGATGATTGAAATCTCAAAGCGTCAACAATCAGATGATGATTATAAACAAATCTTAGCAGAGAAAAAAGGCATGATTGAGTTTGTTGTAGATACTTGTAACCAACAATACGAACTAGCAACACCAATTACATTTGATGAATGTTGGGGTGCGGTAAAAGATATGCCGTTAGATCAGGCTAGAAAGTTAATTAATGCAAAATTTGCAGAGCGGAACGAAATGGAAGAGGCTGCAAGAGCAAGCATTGTAAATGAAACAGTTGAAACAATCGAAGTAGTAGAAACAAAAGCTAGCTTAACAGTAACTGTTTATGACTTAACCAAAGAGGATGCAAAAGATTTAACTGATTTCTTAGAAATGCGTGGTTACAAGTACAAAGAGGTATAGATGGATAGTAGATATAATGCGGTAAAAACTGTACCGCAATCAGCGTTAAAGGTAATTGACTTTGGGAAACTTAAAGGCAAGTATGATATTTCTCCACAATGGAGATGGGAAATATTAACTGAAACATATGGTATGTGTGGCATTGGTTGGTACTTTGATATTGTAGAAACAAAAGAAGTGTTGGTAGAGGCTACTGGCGAAACGATGCTTTATGTAAAAGTAAATCTTTATATCAAAGATGGTAACGAGTGGAGTAAACCAATTCCTGGTTATGGTGGCGATTTCTTAATTCAAAAAGATAAAAATGGTTACCACGGAAATGATGAGGCATTCAAGATGGCGGTTACAGATGCATTAGGTACTGCAGCAAAAATGATTGGTGTAGGTGCTGATGTATACCGAGGTTTACAAGATACAAAAATTAATGCAGCAGCTGAAAAAGAAAAGAAAGAAAAAGACTTTGACCCTCACAATGCATACGCAATCATTTTGAAGATGGCAAAAGAACATGGGTTAAGTGAAGAACAAGTAGCACACCAATTAACAGAAATGTTTGGTGTTGGTGTGATTGATAACATTACAAGAAATCAAATGTCAAAACTCTATGACTGGGTAAAAGGTTATGAAGTGGACAACAAGTAACATTGAAACACTCCGTAGTCCGCTAGGTGTAATGGTAGTAATACCAGCACCACATGACAATGATCTAGCGAAATTAGACAAAGAAAAAGAATACGTGATTGAAATCAAAAAGAAATCAAAATCACGCAGTATGAACGCTAATGCATATTGCTGGGTTTTATGTCAAAAGATAGCGGAAGTCATGAGTAACCATTCGTATATATCTAAAGAAGATGTATATAGAAAGGCAATCAAAGATTGTAGTCATTTCACATATGTTCCAGTCCGAGAAGATGCAGTCGAACGCTATATAAACATATGGAAAGGGCATGGCCTTGGCTGGATAGCCGAAGATGCTGGCGAGTGTAAAAGCATCAAAGGTTATCACAACATAATGTGCTACCACGGCAGCAGCGTATACAACACAAAAGAAATGACAAGATTAATTGATTGTCTAACAGATGAATGTGAACAACTAGGTATCAAGTTAGAACCTAGTGAGTACATTCAATCACTCATAGAGGGGTGGGAGCATGGCAAAGAAACTTGAATTAGAGGGTAAGCGATTTGGTCGATTGGTCGCTATTTGTGATAGCGGAGAACGTAGGGCGAATAATGTTAAGTGGCTATGTAAATGTGATTGTGGGAATTATGTAAAAGTAGAGGCAGTTTCGTTAAGAAGAGGTAACACAGTTTCTTGTGGATGTTATAACGTAGAGAATTTTACGCAACGAATGACTAAACATGGTGATTATAAAACAAGGTTGTATTCCATTTATAGGTGCATGAGAGATAGATGTAATAACAAAAACAATACCAATTACAAAAACTATGGTGCTATAGGAATTAGGGTTTGTGAAGAATGGATGGATAACTATTTTAATTTTAAAGAATGGGCTATAAACAATGGTTATCAAGATACATTGACATTAGATCGTATCGATTTCACTAAAGGTTATTCACCTACTAATTGCCGCTGGGTTGATTTTAAAACCCAAGGCAATAACAAACGAACAAATCACTATATAACGTACAAAGGGAAAAAACAAACATTAACTCAATGGGCGGAACAAGTTGGAATGAAACCTAACTGTTTACAAACTAGATTGTCTAGGGGGTGGAGTGTAGAACGTGCTTTAACAGAGGTGGTTCATAGATGAATAAAAGAAAACGTAACGACAATAAATTATACGCAACAACAAGAAAACAAGCATTTGAAAGAGATAATGGGTGTTGTGTTATATGCGGAAGTAGTTGGGGGTTACAATGCCACCACATAGTGTTCCGTTCACAAGGCGGTTTAAGTGATTTGAGAAATCTAGCTTGCTTGTGTATGCAATGCCACAATCAAGCACATGGAGTGTTCGCTAAAGAGATACGTAAACACTTGTTAGAAGAAATAGAAAAGAGGACAGATAATTATGAAAAAAATTGATGTAGTTGAATTATTTGTAACGGAACGAATTTTAAAGCTAACTAAAGAACAAGGTGAAAAGAACTACTATCAAAGTATTATTAATGAATTGACTGACATTCAGTCCGTTATTATGAAAGTCAAAACAACAGATGATTGTAAAACCAAAGAACAATTATTAAACAAGAAAATTGAAAAAATTGATTTAACGAAAATTAAACCAGTAACGTCTAATTCAGGACTTATAGATGCTATTAGCTATTCATTGGAAAAATTAAAAAAGGATTAGTTCATGGCAGAACCAAAACGATACTTTTGGTTGAAGTTGCACAAAGACTTCTTCCAAAGAAAAGAAATTAAACGATTAAGAAAGATTGCTGGTGGTGATACCTATACAATTATCTATCTCAAAATGTTACTACGTTCAATCATGAGTGATGGAAAACTTTATTTTGACGGACTAGAAGATGATTTTGCATCAGAACTTGCATTAGATCTTGATGAAAAAGAAGAGAATGTACAAATTACTGTACAATACCTACTTAAAAGTGGACTACTTGAAATGTGTTCTGATGAGGAATACTACTTGCCTGATACAAAAGATAGTACAGGATGCGAAACCGCAGTAGCTAGCAGAGTTCGTAAGCATAGAGAAAAACAAAAAGCGTTACAATGTAACGCCAATGTAACGCAAGTGAAACATTTATGTAACGGAGAGATAGAGAAAGAGTTAGAGATAGAGAAAGAGTTAGAGATAGAGATAATACATAGTCATGTTTCACATGACGATGTAGATAAATCTCACTTTGAAATTATCGAATATCTTAATCTAAAAACAGGTTCAAAGTTTAAACCTACAACTAAACCATATGTACAGGCAATTAGATCACGACTAAAAGAAGGCTATACCGTTGATGATTTTAAAACAGTCATTGATAAAAAATGCCGTGAGTGGAAAGGTACAAAACTAGAAAAGTATCTAACACCTAAAACTCTATTCGCGCCAAGCCACTTTGATACATATTTGAATAGTAATGAAATGGCAACCATGACGGATACAGAACGAAAGGTTGCAGAATTAAACGCACTAATTGATGCAGTAGAAAGGGAAACAGATGAAACCGGAAATATTGAAAGCTACGGGCCAACTATTGATATATCCGAATATTGACAATACAAAGGTTAAAATGTACGCCTATATGCTGGAGGATATCAACCCGGTAACTTTGGCCGAAGCAATTAAACAATGTATTAATACATGTGAATTCGTTCCAGCTGTTGCAACTATCCGCAAAAAAGCGGCAGAAATTTCCGGGTATGCAAACGGAAAAGAGGAACGATTAATTGCGCAAGATGCATGGGAAGAGGTTAGAAAGGTTGCTAGTAGTTTTGGGTATGAAAAAGGTCTTAATGAACTTGAAGGTATTACAAGGCTTGCTGCTAAAACAATATGGCGTTTCTTCGATCCGAGAAATTGCCAAAGCTACAATGAAAGTGCAGCAATGAGCCAATTCTGTAAGGCGTATGAACAACTGGTAGCACGTGAACAAAAACGTATGGAAATCGCGGAAAGCATTAAAAATAATGGCTTGCTATCAGAAGCACGAAAAAGAGCAGAACTCAATATGCCACCTCAAACAGAAATTAAGATGCTTGATAATGGGCATTTAGTTGAAGTTGAAAGGTTTGAACCGATTGACTTAAAAGGGTTAGTTGAAAAGGCGGACATAGCAGAAGAATATAAAGCAAAAATTCTAGGAGTACTGAAATGAATTGTTAAAAAGGCGGTAAACACAAATGAATGAACAAAAGAAATATGAATTTACAGGAGAAATTAAAGTTGTATTTGGTATTAATTTTAAGCAAATCAGAGCAATTATAAATTTCGGTTGTGTAGTTGCCGGTGAAATTGGCGGATGGATTGAAAAAGAAGAAAATTTAAGCCAGTCCGGCAATGCTTGGGTGTCCGGCAATGCTAAGGTGTCCGGCAATGCTAAGGTGTCCGGCAATGCTAAGGTGTCCGGCAATGCTTGGGTGTCCGGCAATGCTAAGGTGTCCGGCAATGCTAAGGTGTCCGGCAATGCTTGGGTGTCCGGCGATGCTGAGGTGAAAAAAGATGATGATTACATGGTTATTGGTGGAGCTGGTCGTTACAATCGGTTCACAACATTCTTTAAATGCCGAGATAAAACAATCAAAGTAGTATGTGGGTGTTTCTTCGGAACAATTATTGAATTCAGAGCAAAAGTAAAAGAGACACATAAAGGAAATAAGCACGAAAAAGTATATTTGGCTATGGCAGATATGGCTGAATTACAGATAGGTAATGACGAGGTGGAAAAATGAACACAGTACAAATTTTAGGTAATTTAGCACGTGATCCAGAAGTGCGTTATACACAAAGTGGTCGAGCGGTGGCCACTTTTACGGTAGCGGCAAGCAATACATACATTGATAGTGCTACAAACGAAACAAAAGAACAAACTGCTTTCATCAACTGTGTGGCTTGGGGAAAACTAGGCGAAGCAGTAGGAAATTACCGCAAAGGAAACCGCTTATTCGTAGAGGGGCGTATTCAAACACGCTCTTATGAAGATAGCAACGGACAAAAGAAATACGTTACGGAAGTAATCGCTAGTTTCGTTGGTGTATCCGCATTGAATGATACGGCAACCGAAAGTAATTTTGACAATTTTGCAGATGATAAAGGGAACGATGAAAATCTTCCGTTCTAATAGGAGGGGTAAAATGCTAGTAAAAAACGAGAATGAGTGGTGCTGTTGTTTTGGTGGTTATGTAGGATATCCACAAAAAAGCATGGAGGATGCGGTTAATGATTTTGCGAAAATTTATCCAGATGTGGAAGTACAAAAAGTTAGAGTTGGGAATCCATATTACTATGTTCCAACTGTTCGTGCAGACAGTGTAATTGAAGATATTGTTGAATATGATCTTGACAATGAAATAGCGGAGTGGTCGGAAGATTATCTACTAGATGTAAAACAAGAACATATAGATGAATTACAAGAAGAATTAACCGCAGTGTTTCGCAAATGGGAAGAACGCCACGGGTACAATAATACCTCTTTTGTGGTGTTTGAAACGATAAACCCTTTTGAAAATAAGGAGAATGAAAATGAATAAATTCGCGTTAGTGGTTTATGTAGTAATCGCGTTATTAGCAAAAATTTTAGGTTTGGCATTTACCGTTTCTGCGGTGTTGTGGTTATTGGGGTTATTTAACATCGCCGGAAATACCGTATTAGGGTTATTTGTATCAAGTTTTGCGTTAGCGGTAATCGCTACCGGCTTAATGGAAATGATTAAAAAAGGCGCGTTATGAAAATATTAGATGCGTGTTGTGGTTCTAAAATGTTCTGGTTTGATAGAGAACATGAAGAAACGGTTTACATGGATAACAGAACGGAAAACACAACTCTTTGCGACGGTAGAAGGCTAATTGTAAAACCGGATATTGTTGCAGATTTCCGGAAAATGCCTTTTGAAGATGAAACGTTTTATTTAGTTGTGTTTGATCCGCCGCATTTGGTTAGTGCTGGTGATAAATCATTTTTAGCTTTAAAATACGGGCGGTTGGGGCCGGACTGGAAAGAGGATATAAAACAAGGCTTTGCGGAATGTTGGCGAGTATTAAAGAAAAATGGAACTTTAATATTCAAATGGAATGAAGAACAAATAACGTTGCCAAAAGTGAGACCATTATTGCCGGTTGAACCAATTTTAGGACAACGGCGCGGTAAAACGGTTTGGTTAGTATTTTTTAAAAGTGAGGAGCAAATATGTTACAAATAACAGTATTTATGAACGGTGCGACTAGAAGATATCAAACAGATTCGTTTAAAGGTAAATACAGAAACCTTTCTGACATGGAAGCATACAATGAAGCAATAAGCAATATTGATTATGGAAATACAAAGGTAATTACTTTTAAAGACGTATTTTCAAATGTAAATGTTTCGGTATCACCTATTACGTGCTTAATTGAATGTGAGGAAGTCGTAGAAGATGGAATTAGTACAAAGGAAACGTAAACAACAATACATAAAAGCCTATTGCCTTATGTATCCGTGGTATACATACGAAGCGCATTGTGAATGGGTTGAAGCGGTAACTTATGCAAGTCCGGGGCCTAGAAATAAGCCAGATAGATTTAAGCACGGGCGGCATTGTTTAAAGTGGCTACTTGAATATGATGCACACTCAATGAGCGGTGAAACGAACATATGGCGCATAGTAAAGGGAGATTAAAATTGAAAGCACGATGTGAGGAGTGCGAACACGGAGAGGTAGCGTAGAATGCATATATGGGGGCTGTTTGATGATGGCAACGGCTGCTATCGTCAAGCGGTAGATGAATATAACGTGAATATGGGGGGGGCAACACACGATTACATCAATAGGAATTGGTGATGCGTGTATCAACCAAGACCTTGCAGTTAATATGCTACATAAACCAAATGCACTATGGGAAACACTAGATGGACTAGATAGACCTGATGTTATTCTAGCTAGTCCACCTTGTGAAAGCTGGAGCGTGGCAAGTGCTATGAAAGGTGGTAATGCGTGTTGGAAACAAGAAAAGGATATGACAATCAATCTATTTGGTGAATATGAGCAAGGGAGTAAATTCACAATCAGAAATCACATTGATTATGAAAACTACCAATTCAAGTATGATAAGTCATTTCTAACACGTATCAATGGTGAGATGTGCATATACAACACATTGAAAATCATTGAGCGGTATCAACCTAAAGTATTCGTGATTGAAAACCCAGCATATGGACGGATATGGGAATACATCAAAAATGTAATAGGGTTCGATGTTCCTTATGAGAATTTAACCTATTACAACAACTACGATTACCCAGTTAAGAAACCAACTAAATTTGGTAGTAATATCGATTTAAAGTTATTAAATGACAATATAAAGTCTAATTTACGATGGGCAGACTTAAAAAGTAATGGTAATCGATATAACACAAGGTCAAATATTCCGTTGGAATTAGTAAAAGATATTTTAAAACGATGTGAACAATATGTAGAGGGGTGAGTGAATGACAGAACGAGATGTTCAAGATGCATTAGGGTATCATCTGTTTCTCAAAAATATATGCATACCCAACGTGTTGATGAGGGATAGCGGAAAGCCACCTTATGAGGCTGACTTCATCTACTTCAATTTGAACACCTTGCACTTAACAGAAGTTGAAATCAAAACAGATATAAACGATTTCAAAAATGATTTTAAGAAAGCACGTTACCATGACAATCACAATGTTATGTATTTGTATTATGCAGTACCTAGAGATTTGTATGATGATCACTATGAAGTAATCGATAAAATGCTTGGTGATGCTGGTTTAATTTTAATCGATGAAATAGATACATTTGATTGTAGAGGTAGTATTTATGAGTTTGGTGGTTTTGTAAAAAGAGCAAAACGAATAAAAGGTTCTGTTAAGTTGAACGAAAAAGAAAAGGAATACTACATGAGAATTGGGTGTATGAAATGGGTGAATAGATAATGCCGATAAATAGCAAGGATAAAGGGAAACGTGGCGAACGAATGTGGCGAGATGTGTGTAGGTCGCATGGGTTCGATAAAGTCCGTAGAACTGCACAATATTGTGGTAATACAGGTGATGCCAGCGATTGTGTTGGACTGCCTAACGTACATCAAGAAGTCAAATTTGTTGAAAACTTGAATGTACGTAAAGCATATGAACAAGCAGAACATGATGCAATACAAGGTGATAATGGCGATATACCTATAGTGGCTTGGAAAAAGAGTAATAAACCTTGGTTAGTGGTGTTAAGTGCGGATGATTTCTTCCGTATCTATAAGGAAAGTGAATGGATTAACGAGAATGGCGGTTAATATGAGTGAGTTTGTGCCTGATAATAACCTTAATTGGTTAGCGCTAGCAGCGTGTGTATATGGAAACATAAGTGCTGGTAGAGCGTTGTGTTGTTTAGGTTTGAAAGGAACAAAACCACAGAAAACATATACACGTGTAAGTGATTTAGATGGAAATTCATTATTAAAAATGTATAGTAGTGGAATGTCATTAAGGGCAATCAGTTATCAAGTTGGTGCAGATTATAAAACAGTCAAACGTGCGTTGATGATGTTAGGAGTGGAATTTTGATGGAGCAAATGAAAGTAAAGTTGGTTAGTGAATATGCACAACTACCAACAAGAGGTAGTGAAGATGCAGCTGGCTTAGACCTGTATTGTCCATTTCACATCAAAGTGCCTGCTGATAGTCAAAAGAAAATTCCTTTAGGGGTAGCGGTAGAGATACCGAAAGGACACATGGGGTTGCTTGTGCCACGAAGTAGCATGAGCAAAACACCATTGAGATGTGCCAATAGTGTAGGTGTTATTGATGCTGACTATAGAGGCGAATTGAGTATTGCATATGAAAATGTATCTTGTAGCGATTACATGATATTTAGAGGTGATCGCATCGCACAATTAGTAATCGTACCAATTGCGTTAGTTGATGTTGTAACGGTTGACGATTTAAGCGAAACAGAACGTGGTGCTGGTGGTTATGGAAGTACAGGAAAATAAATGTGTTGATGCGAAAAAATAGCAGTAGCAACAATGCTTATGAGTAAATTGAAAGCGAGTAGATAATATGGAATGGTCAGAAATTAAAGAACTAATCGATGAAAAGTATAGTGAAAGTGGAGTTAGTGTTCTTGTTAATAATGAATTGCTTTGTGTAACAAGAGTATCTGTTGATTTGGACACCGATGAAATCATATTGATTACAGAAAAGGATAAATAATGTGTAGTCCTAGAAGAAGTACTAGCATAAAAACGAAAGAAGATTTGTTGCGGTGGCTTGAATTTGAACGTAAACGGAAAGAAAGCGAGCGAAAAGCACTAAAACCACTTGTATGTTTTGCTATTGGTACAATCATGGTAGTTTTTGTTGCATTATCTGTAATGTTAATGTACATAGTGATTAAGTAGAGGATATGGGCGGTGAAATATCCGCCCTATCATAAGAGGTGAGTATGAGTAGGGTTAATTTAGAATTGCTATCTAGTGCTTTAACTATAGTTGTAGCAGATACCATTATTAAGCCTGATATAGAAGTAAATGATGGTAGCGTAAAAATTAAATATAAGATTTCTAATAAAACTATAACTAAATTATCGACAATGTTTGAATTAGAGAATTGTATAAGATTAGATTTCTTTGTTGATAGCGTAAGACTTGATATAAAGCATAAAGTTTATAATGCGTTGAGTGGCGGATATGTGGAAAACAGCTTATAGCGGTTACGTTGAACACTCCGACTTTTACATCGCACCTCAAAGTTATCATGATGCATTTGATTTCTTATGCCAGCTTGCGGTAGAGAGTGAAGAAGATGTGTTCTATATCGGTAAAGTAAGTGAAAACATAGATGATTTTGAACTATATGATGTAGTTGAATTTAGATGGAATGAGGATAGAGGAGCGTGGGTACAGTATGATCACAGATGAACAAGGTATAAAGTGGCTGCTTAAAAAACTATATGATGATGGCTGGCGGTATTATGCTAAGGATATTAGTGGATGTGTGTTCTTAACAAAAAAAGAGCCAGCTATGATTGATGATATATTAGATGTAATGAGTGGTGGACTTACTAAGAGTGTTGATACAATAGCAGAAATAATGCCTAATATAGATAGATGTGGAATTTTAGACATTGCAAAAGAATTAGGTATTATTGATTGGTCGAAAGTAGAAGTTGATACACCTGTATTTGTAAGAGATAGTATTAATGAAGTATGGAAGTGTAGATATTTTGCCGAATATAAAGATGGAAAAGTGTATACATGGCGTGATGGAAAGACATCTTGGAGCAATGTAATATCTGATAGACCTGTTGTTTGGGGATGTGCGGAACTAGCGTTTAAAGAGTGAGGTGGAGTGATTGGGAGAATATGACGAAAAACAACTAATAGAAAAGGCGGTTGAATATCTACAACCAGTTAAGTTGATTGATGTACAGATAGCATCTATTAAGGAAGAAATCAATCAACTACGAGCAAACCTTACATCGATAGGTGCGATTGATTACAGTAAGGATAGGGTTACAGGTGGCGGTACTCCGCAAGGCTTAGAGGTTAGTGTATCAAGATTTATGGACACAGTCGCAGAACGTGATAAGCGAATTGATGAGTTATCAAAGTTAAAATGCGATGCGATCACTAAGATAGATGCACTAGATGAAAAGCTGGGAGCAATCATCTTGCGTTATGAATTTGTGCTTAACAATACAACAGAGGATGCTTATAAAATGATAGGGTGTTATTCTACGAAACAGGCGAAGAGATACAAGCAGAAAGCGTTGCTGGAATTTGGACAAAAACTTGTCCTATAATGTCTGTAAATGTCTGTAAATGTCCGTATACCTATAGTTTGCTATTAGGTATAATATATATGTAGAAGTTGCCACTAAGCGACTTTACTCACTCTTTCCTTGTAAAGGTAAATCAAAACACAACAACAAGCGCACCCACATAAGAGTGCGCTTTTGTTGTATATGGGCGAAATGGAACGTATAGCGCTAACGGTCGCAGAGTAGCAGCGCAACCATATTTGATTAATGAGTGAAACACAATACTTTTTTCTAATTTCAATTAAAGTATATGTTAAGAGAAAACTTGTAAAAATTACTGCAAAACTGATATGGGTAGGTCGAATATTTTCAACATAGCTTATAGATTTTAAATACGAACCTACCCTAATTGGTTTTTACATGTTGAATACTGGCAACTAACTGGGCCTCCAAAATTAGTCATATATTCTATTGTTACTTAACCTAACACAAGTACGATTCATCATAGTTAGTTATTTGTATTGAGTGTGTAATGATCATTGAAAACTAGGTGTGTTTATTTTTTAACTTTGTTTTTTCATGGTTGAACTCAATAGCATACATTGTCATATCATCAACAACGCACCTAGTTTTGAGTGATTGTTGAAAACTGGAGTTATATTTGTTTCCTAGGTACTTAACACGATATAGAGTTTTAGGAGAAATGCTAATTCCTATGTGTTACATCGACAAGAGAGCGATGGTATAACTTCGGTTTTGAATAATTAACATAAACAAAATGAATAAATTTATCACATAATGGGGTATATCTACGGCGATATATCTCATTTTTTGTATAAAACTAACAAAAGAGGAAAATATGACACAGGTACATTGCGATAGAAAGCATTGCTTGAACAATGATAAATATGGAATATGCACTGCTGATGCAATAGAATATAACGGCTTGTGTCAGACGTATATAACGGCTAAACATTCTTGTAAACCACATTGCGGAATATGTCGCAAGGATAAAGGCAAGTTAAAACGGAAAGGCGGTGAGGTTCTTAAATAATGGAAATTGTAACGAAAAGCTTACATGAATTAACTCCATATGATAAGAACGCACGCAAGAATGATAAAGCCGTTCCGTTAGTAGCCAAATCAATTGAACAGTTTGGGTTTAAAGTGCCGATTGTCATTGATAGGAATAATGTGATTGTGTGTGGTCATACCAGATATAAGGCAGCACATGCGTTAGGTATTGAAGAAGTACCTTGTATTATTGCTGATGATCTAACAGATCAACAAATAAAAGCATACAGACTGGCGGATAACAAAGTAGCCGAGGTATCTAAATGGGATAAAGGCATTTTGTCATTAGAGATGAATGAAATATTTGATTTTGATATGTCGGATTTTGGATTTGAAATTGCTGACCCAGTAGACACAGTTGAAATAGAACTGCCGCAAAAGGAAAACGAGCGTGAGCGGACGGCTAATGCATATAACTTGTATGATTTTGATGAAAACAGATGCACAGGGATATATGACATACCTACACTGGATAAGGTGATACATACGCCAAAGTCATTAATGGGGTTTAATTACTGTAAAAGTACACCGCCACAAGAAGGCGTAGGGGTTCATTTTTTCCTTGATGATTATCAATTTGAAAGAGTATGGAATAGTCCAGAAGATTACTGTACCATGCTTGCAGATTATGATTGTGTATTAACGCCTGACTTTAGCTTATACATGAACATGCCGATAGCGATGATGATATGGAACACATACAGAAGTCGCTTAATCGGTCAAATGATGCAAGATTATAGGTGTACTGTTATTCCTACTGTGTCATGGGCTGGTACAGATAGCTATGATTTCGCATTTGATGGATTACCAACAGGCGGAACAATAGCGGTATCAACTATAGGCGTTAAAAGAAGTAAAGATGCATTTGATATATGGGTACAAGGTATGGACGAATGCATGAAAGTAGTTAAGCCGCATAACGTAATTGTATATGGCGGTGATATTGGGTATACATTTGATTGTGATGTAACATACATTAGCAATGCAGTAACTGACAAGATGAAATGGTAAGGTGAATATATGGGCGGTAGAGGTGCTGGATATTCGCTAACAGGTAGCGGAGAAGAAAGCAAAGGCACAAAGAAAAGCAAGGCAAAACTTGCAGCGTTGCAAGCTAGCTTTGATGCTAAATTCAATGATCATGTAAATAACATGAGAGCAAGGCAAGGCCAAGTGTGGCACGCTGAAAAAGGAAAAGGCCGTGCAGAAAAAAATAGAGCAGACAGAGAAAATGCTAGTCTAAACAGCCTAAAGGAAAAGATTGAAAAACAAAAACGAGTGGTAGAACGTCAGGTAGCACGTGATAAAGCTAGAGGAAGCCTGTTTGACCATAAAGGTAATTTAAACATTACAGCTCGAAATATTAAACAGGTAAAAGCGTATTTAAAAGATTTAGATAGTGGCAAGGTACCTAAAACAAGAACGACAGCAACTATTAGAACGTGGAAAAAGAAAGTTGCTAATTTAGAGGCTAGCATGAAAACAGCAAGCAAAACAAAGGTATCGACAAGTGCTAAAAGTTTAATTGATAGTGGTAAAGTTACGCAATGGGCGAAAAGACCTAACACATATTTTATTAAAGGACTAAAGAAAACGGCATTAGAATTACAGCCAGATGGAACGTTTAAACATAGTCCTCGTTATTATGGTCCAGCAACTCATGAACATGCAGCGAGGATAGCTAATTTCATCAAAACAGGCAATTTATAACCATAAACCACGGACATAGCACGGAAAGGGGGTGAGCCAAGTGGCTATCAATAAACAAAACCTAAGAGATATAGGCAAGTTACCGAGAGAAGAACGTCAACGGCTTGGTTCACTCGGTGGCATTGCTAGTGGCAAGGCAAAAAGAGCCAAAAAGACATGGAGAGAAATAACCAATACATTATTGGATACTCCATTAAAAGACGGCCAAATAGATGAGAAAATAAAGAGCCTTGCAAGTGCTAAGGGGTTAAATATAACGGCACAGACGGCCATTGTGCTAAAACAGGTGGTAAATGCAATCAATGGTGATAATAAGGCAGCTGAATTCGTATTGAATGTATCAGGCGGACTTACAGAGAATGAAGAGCCAACACAGGACGCATTCAAGCGTGTTGATTTAACTGAAGTTATTATTCCACATTATGACGTGGTAAGTGCTGATATTAAACGGCATAGACACACGCATTATTGGTTGACTGGTGGACGTGGTAGTACTAAATCGTCATTTGTTGGTATTGAAGTAGTAGATACCTTGATGAGTAACAAGGATTGTCATGCGGTTGTATTACGTAAAGTAGGGCAGACACTTAAAAACTCCGTATACGCTCAAATAGAGTGGTGCATAGAGAAATTGGGTGTATCTGATAAGTTTACGTTCAAGAAATCGCCATTAGAGATTATCTATAATCCAACAGGGCAACGAATATTATTCCTAGGTGTTGATGATCCACAAAAAGTAAAATCAATTAAATTACCATTTGGGTATGTCGGTATAGTATGGTTCGAAGAATTAGACCAATTCGCCGGCATGAATGAAATACGAAATATAAACCAGTCCTTATTACGTGGTGGTGATAAGTACTGGTGTTTTTATTCGTTTAATCCACCTAAAAGCCGTGATAATTGGGTAAACGTAGAACAATTAACAGACGATGCAGATAGAATGGTAATCAAAAGTGATTACACTATGGTTCCTGTGGAGTGGTTAGGGCAACAATTCGTCAATGAAGCCGAAAAATTAAAAGAGGCACGGCCTGATCTGTACGCTCATGAATATATGGGCGAAGTAACAGGCACAGGCGGTGATGTATTCCCTAACGTTGAAGAATTAGACATCACAGATGAAATCATAGATACATTTGATAATGTATTCCATGGCATTGACTTTGGTTTTGCTACTGATCCATTCGTATACATGAAAATGAACTACGATGAAAAGCACGATACTATTTATATTTACGATGAAGTATACGGTACTAAATTAACCAATAAGAAAGCCGTGAACCTCATCAAGGATAAAGTAGGTGATAGGCCTGTATATTGTGATAGTGCAGAACCTAAATCTATAGCAGAATTTACAGAATTAGGTATAAGAGCCTATCCAGTGCGTAAAGGGCCAGATAGCCGTGATTTTAGTATTAAATGGTTATCAGATAGAGCAAAGATTTACATTGATAAAAAGCGTTGCCCTAACGCATATCGTGAGTTTATGTCTTACGAATTCGCACAAGACAAAGATGGCAATTTCATTTCTAGTTATCCTAAACATAATGACCATACCATTGATGCGGTGCGTTATGGCTTACGTGAAATTATGGACGGTGCAAGATTTAGTTGGTAAGGAGGTACAATGCTAACAATTAATGAAATGTGGCAAGCAATCATAGAAGGGAATAGTGGTATCTCTGAACGTGAATTCTTGCAAAATGAGATACGTAAATTTTTAAGCGGTAAAGAAAGAAAAGACATGCTGACCGGTAGACGATACTACGAGGGGAAGCATGACGTTCTAAACAAAAAGCGGACTACCATCATCGAAGATGGAAAGTTGATGGAGTTGCAAAACCTACCGAACAATAAAATCGTCGATAATAAAATTGATGATTTAGTAGACCAAAAAGTCAATTATATGCTTGGTAAGCCGCTTGAAATTAAGACGGAAGATGACCGCATCACTGATATATTTAATCGTAAATTCCAACGTACACTATTAAACGTATGCAGCGATTCGCAGATAGCTGGTAAAGGGTATTTGTATCCGTATATTAACGCAAATGGTGATATTGCTTTCAAGCGTTTAAAACCTGAAAATATTCTTCCGTTTTGGAGAGATGATGATCATACACAGTTAGATGCATTTGTGTATATGTACGATATGGAAGTGTATGCTCCGCTCGGTGCTAATCAGACAGTAACATTTGTAGAGTTTTACACAAAAGACAAAGTAAAGTATTACACCTATCAAAATCAAAACTTGTACATCAATCAAGAAAAAGACGAGCAACGCTATATTAACGCTGGTAACGTGTTCTATGATTGGGGTCAAGTACCTTTAATCTGTTTCAAAGGAAATCACATAGAGCAACCTATTATTAATCGTGTTAAATGCTTACAAGATGCATTGAATGATATGTATTCTATGTTAGCAGATAACATGATGGAGGATAGTCGAAATACCATTCTGATATTGAAGAACTATGACGGCACAGACCTGGCAGATTTTAGACAAAAGCTAGCCCAATATGGAGCGGTCAAGATTAATACTGTAAATGGTGATGGTGGTGTTGAGGCTTTACATATTGAAGTAAACACGGCTAACTATCAATTTATTATTCATGCATTAAAAACGGCAATTATAGAAAATGGCCGTGGATTTGATGCGAAAGATGATAGAATGGCTAATAATCCTAATCAGATGAACATCATGAGCATGTATTCTGATATTGATTTAGATAGTAACCAACTTGAAGTTGAATTCCAGGCATCATTTGAAAAGATGCTAGAGTTTATCGGACAGTACTATAACATCCTAGGTAGTAACGCACTTGATGATGTGGAATTCATATTTAATAAACTTACACCAGTCAATGAAAGTGAAATTATCAATAATTGCCGTAATAGTGTAGGTATCATCTCCAATGAAACAATCGTATCTAATCACCCATGGACATTAGACACCAATGAGGAATTAGAACGTTTGAAGAAAGAACAGGACGAATTAATGCCTGACTTTGTAATTCCTGATGGTGGTGATGGACATGGCGAATGATTACTGGCAAAAGCGGTATGAACGTATCCTAGATGAATCATTTCAAAAGGCAACGCTAACCGATGAGGAAATCAAAAAGCAGTATGCACGAGCGTTACGGCGGATAGAAAAGGCCATTAATGATTGGTATCGAAGATTTGCCAATGAAAACGGCATTACGTTACAAGAAGCACGAAAGCTACTAGATAAGTACGAAATGAAAGCCTTTAAGATGGACTTGAAAGAGTTTGAAAAAGAGGCCAAGCAGCTTGGCATGTCTAAGGAACACCAACAAATGCTATCTAATGTATCGATACGTGAGCGGTTAAGCCGTGAGCAAATGCTATATATCAATATGGTGCATGAAATAGAAGTCATGGCACATAGTCAAAATGTATCTGTTAAGAATATGCTTGATGATGTCTATAGATCATCAGTATATAAGAGTGCATATACGGCACAAACGCAACGAGGCACGTACTCAATGATTAATAGTATTGATGGTAAGCGTGTGGATAGCGTTATAAATAGCCAATGGGCAAATGATGGACAAGATTTCAGCAGTCGCATATGGAATGATAAGGTTAAGCTAGTAGCTAATTTGCAGAATGATTTCACGCAAGCGTTGATGATCGGTCAAGGTGCTGACACAATGGCGGATAACCTAAGCAAGCGTATGAAAACATCGTATAGCAACGCTAAACGGCTAGTAGAAACAGAGACGGCACGAGTACATGAACAGGGCTTTCTTGATAGCATGGCAGAACTCGATGTTGATAAGTTGGAGATACTAGCCACGCTAGATAGTCATACATCTCCTATTTGTAGGCGTATGGATAGAAAGATTGTTAGGCGTGTTGATGCTAAACCTGGCGTTACTGTTCCACCATTCCATTGTTATTGCCGTTCTACTACTATCCCTTATATAGAGGGGTTAGAGGGGGAAACACGAACAGGCAGAAATAAAGATGATAAAAGCATCGATGTGGATGGTGCTATATCCTATGAAGAATGGGAAAAACAATATATTAGTTAATAAGCAGCTTAACGGCTGCTTTTTTAATTGCCGTTTTAGTATTGTTAGGCGTAAAACAACAAGACCGTAGCCGTGAGGTGTGGCTCACGAAAATAAAGCGAAATGGGTATTTGTATAAGGGGGTCAATATGACTAAAGACGAATTAATGAAGTTAGGTTTGAGTGAAGAAGTAGCAGACAAAGTGGTAGAAGATTACGGCAAGAATTACGTATCCAAAGACCAATTTAATGCGAAAAATGACAAACTCAAATCGGTAGAGGGGGAATTATCAAAGGTACGTGGTGAAATTGATAACCTTCAAAAAGCTAATGCTAGTAACGACGAATTAAAGAAACAACTCGATGCATTGAAAGCCGATTCAGACAAAAGAACTGCTGAATACGAGGCGAAAATCAAAAGCATGGAAATTGATAACATCGTTAATACGGCATTGAGTGGTGTCAAATCTAAGAATAATAAGGCTGTGCGTGCTTTGTTAGATCTAAACGATGCAACAATTGAAAACGGCGAAATTAAGGGGCTCAAAGACCAACTAGATGCGGTCATGAAAGAGAACCCTTTTTTATTTGGCGAAAACACAAAACCAACAGGCACACCAGCTGGCAATGAGGGCGGTAAGCATGGCACACCTACGATTACATCCAAGGAATTTGCCAAAATGAACTATGCTGAACGTTCTAAACTTTTCGATGAAAATCAAGAACTTTATAACCAATTATCAAAAGGAGATAACTAATGGCATTAACTACTTCTACTAATATGATTAAACCGCAAGTTATGGCTGACATGGTGTCCGCTGGCTTGCCTAAAGCGATTAAATTCACACAAATTGCAACATTCGATAATACTTTGGTAGGTCAACCAGGTGAAAGCGTAACAGTACCAGTATGGGGCTATATCGGTGATGCGGTAGACCTTACTGAAGGTACACCGATGGATACAGACCAAATGACTGCATCTCACGATGATTACAAAATCAAAGAGGCTGGCAAAGCAGTTGAATTAACTGACAAAGCTATCCTTACAGGTTTGGGCGACCCAGTTGGTACGGCTGCTCAACAATTAGCTATGTCCATTGCATCTAAAGTTGATAACGATGTATTGGCTGCATTGAGCGGTGCTACACTCACTTCTGTTTCTACAAGTGCCATCTCTTACAATGGCATTGTTGATGCGGTTGCTAAGTTTGATGAAGAACAAGAAGGCGTGGTGAAATATTTATTTATTTCCCCAGCACAAGAAGCAACATTGCGTAAAGACCCTAACTTCATCGACAAAAACAAATACGGTAACGATGTAATGGCTAGTGGTGTAATCGGCAAAATCGCTGGCTGTAACGTTGTTGTATCTCGTAAAATCGTTGAAGATGCAGGCAACTTCAATAACTATATCGTTCAAGTTACACCAGAACCAGAAGACGGTGTTCCAGCACTTCCAGCAGTAACAATCTTTATGAAACGTGATGCATTAGTTGAAACTGATCGTGATGTATTGAAACGTACAAACGTAATTACAGTAACTGAACATTACATTGCTGCATTAACTAATAAATCCAAAGTTGTAAAAGCAACGTTTAAAAAATAGTAGGTGAAATTATGGGAATGTTATTAAGACGATACCACAAAGTATCGAATCCTAACGTAGATGAAAATACGAATACGGATGAAAATACGAATACAGGTGAAAATCCTAACGTAGATGAAAATACGGATGGTAAAGGATTGGTGAAGAATGCTGGAAAAAATTCTGAATCTAATTCTGAAGATAACGAATAAAAGCGTTGATACTGACACACCTATTCTTGAATACCTAATCAGTGCAGAAAATCAACGAGTACTCAATATTATCAACTGTGAAACGCTACCGACTGAACTCGAACATGTAATAGTGTATCGAGTGGTTGGAGCGTATTTACAAACAAATATTGTTGCGTTGGTTGGTGCTGAAAATCTCGATGTACCTACGCAAATTAAAATGGGTGATACTCAAGTTAATTTCAACGGCAAAGGTGCAGAGGATAGATTGAAAGAAATGGCTCAACTGTTCGTAAATTATGGAGAGGGTGAATTGACATGCTTCCGACGGCTGAAATGGTAGCAAGGTATACAAAGCAAATCGAAAAACTTTATGATTGCGAATGTACGATTGAAACCGAAATCGACCAAATGGACGAAGAAACAGGGATAATTGCAAAATCAACCAAAATTGACGGCCCATACCCTTGCAGATTGTCGTATAAAACATCGAATATTGCCAATATGGCTGAAATACCAAAATTTACGCAGTATACGAGCCTTTTCTGTTCGCCTAGTGTAATCATACCGAAAGGATCTCGAATAGCTGTTACAGGGCGAAATACAAAGCAACTTTTTCGCAGTGCATCGATTTCCGCACGATATGACACCCATCAAGAGGTGCAACTCGAAAATTTAGAGGTGCATTGATATGGGCGTTGAATTTGATATGGACGAATTTGCTGAATTTAATCGTAGCTTAGTTAAACTGAGCCAGTCCGGTAGTATTCAGAACTTTAACAAGCAAGTTGTGAAGGAATTGGCCAGCGTGTATGTGAGGGAAGCTAAATTGAATACACCAGTCGGAAAACGATCGGTTAAATTCATGCAAGACGGCAAAGTACAAACAAAGTATTTTGATAGCGAACATACACGCCAATCATGGAGTATTGGTAAATATCAATTAAACAATCAAAGCGGTAAAGTTGAGGTGTTTAACACATCATCATATGCATCCTTCCTAAATGATGGCCATAGGCAAGAAGTTGGGAGATTTCTTCCGTGGATAGGTCAATCTAAAGGCGGTGTAATGCAAGGTGGTAGATTGAAAAAACCTTGGGTAGATGGTGCGTACATGCACGAGAAAGCTGAAAAGGTGGTCAACAAGAACGCTAAACGTATTATGGAAATTACATTAAAGAAATGGATTGAAAAGCATGGTGGATACTGATATATTAACGGCCGTATCTAAGACTGTACATAAGGCCTTGAATGTGCCTATATACCTAGAATTTAAAGAAAACAATATGACATTCCCATGTGCTTATATCAAGGTGATTGAGCCTAGCATGGGCAGACATGTTGGTGATCTTTATAACACATCTTTGGATTTAGACATCATGTATTACGCCAATAATCTTGATGTGGTTACAGATACGAGAAAGTTATTAGAAATTCCGAGTGTGTTGTATCAGTTGCTCGAATTCGTACAAGTTGGGGAACGTACAATTATGGGTACTGGCATGAAGTATAAAGTGTCAGATGGTATATTACATTTCTTTGTAACGTATGAAAATATTTTACGAAGTGTAACTAAGCCAATCGAACGCATGAAACACATGGAATTAACAGAAAGGGTAAAAGATGGCAGATGAAAAAGAAACAGTCGAGGTAACGACTGAACAACAATTTGATGCTTACGCTATCATTGCATCTGACAAATATAGACGGTATCGTGATTTGCTCACTTGCCTTCTTGATGAAGATGTAATGTATACGGTAAGCGACATTGATAGAATTTTAAATCAGGCATTAAAAACGCCTGTGAAAGGTTAGTGAAATATGGCATTAGGTGGTGGCACATTCTTATTCCACAATAAAGTATTGCCAGGTACTTATATTAACTTCGTATCTAAAGACCGAGCATATGCGGAAGTATCAGATCGTGGCTTTGGTGCTATGATGCTCTCCTTTGATTGGGGCCCAAGCGGTGAAGTGTTCCGTGTAGATAACGATACATTCCAAAAAGACTGCCAAAAATACTTTGGTTATGACTACGGCCATGACAAAATGAAGGGCTTACGTGATTTATTCCGTGGCTTAAAAACTGGCTATTTCTACCGATTGAATTCTGATGGTGCTCAGGCAACTGGCACTATTGGCAAAGCTAAATATAAGGGCATCCGTGGTAATGATTTGGGTGTATCTGTACAAGCTGACCCAGATAATAGCGGTAAATTCATTGTAAATACATATCTTACAACTGGTGATGCTCGTAAAGTAGTAGATACACAAAAGAATTTGAAAGATGCAACTGAATTGAAAGACAATGATTACATTATCTTTACTAAAACAGGTGCATTAACTGCTAGTGCATATGCTGCATTGACTGGTGGTACTAATGGTAGTGCTGTAACTGTTCAAAATTATCAAAATGGCCTTGATATGCTTGAACCTTACTACTTTAATACAATCGGTTATGCTGGTGCTGACGATACTGTTAAGAATTTGCTTATTGCATTTACAAAACGTTGCCGCGAACAAAGCGGCGCTAAATTCCAATTAGTGATCCATGGTAAGACTAAGGTCAACTATGAAGGGGTTATCTCCATCCTTAACGATGTAACCGATGAAGGTGCCGAAAAAGGCGCTTTGGTGTACTGGACATTAGGACAAGAAGCATCTTGCAATATCAATGCTACCGTAGGCAACATGATCTACGATGGCGAATACACAGTAAACGTTAAATACAAACAGTTCGAACTAGAACAAGCTATTAAAGATGGTATGTTCATGTTCCATAGTGTAACAGATGCAGTAGGTGGCAACATTCAAGGTGATGTACGTGTGTTGAAAGATATCAACACATTTACTGAATTCAGTAAAGCTAAAAACCGAGACTTCTCTCTTAACCAAGTCATTCGTGTACTTGATAATTGGGCAGTTGATAGTGCTAGATTGTTCAATAAAACACATCTTGATAAATCACCTAACGACCAAGCAGGTCGTGAGTCTTTGTGGGGTGACCTTGTATACCTTGCTGAGCAGTACCAAAAAGTACGAGCTATCCAAAACTTCGATGATAAGGATATCCCAGTACCTACACAAGGCGATAACAAGGAAGATGTATTAGTTAACGTACAATTACAACCAACTGTTGCTATGGAAAAATTGTACATGACTGTTGTAGTAGCCTAGGAGGATAACGCATGGAAAATGAAATTTTAGATGCATTGAAAACGATGGATGCAGCTGACGTTGTTTCTTCTAAATTAGCATCTTGCTATATCGTTGAGAACGGTAACAGATACTTACTGTTCCAAGCGAAGAAACTCAGTGCAAAAATTAAAAAGAATAAAGAAAAAGTGGCTATTTTGGGCCGTATCGGTGCGGGTAATAAGTCTACCTCCGTAGAATACAGCGGTAGCTTAACTATTTACCACAACACAGCTTTATTCGATAAGATGGTTGAAAAGTACTTGAAAACGGGTGTGGATACATACTTTGATATGCAAGTAGTTAACAACGATCCAACATCTAAAGCTGGTCGCCGTTCTGTAATTTTAAAAGGTGTGAACCTTGATGAATTAACAGCAGCAGAATTTGACGCTGAAGGCAAATACATCGAACAAGAACACAACTTCACTTATGAAGGTGTTAAATATGTTCAACACTTTAATGAATTAGACGGGATGCAAGCCTAGTGCTTGCTCCTTTTTTTTAGGAGGTTTTTATAATGGCTGAAAATTTAAGCGCATTCCTTAAACAAAATGTTGATGTAGTCAATGAGACTGAATACGTAGCATCTAAACGTATCAAGGTGAATGGTGAGCCAGTAGCGTGGAAGATTAAAACATTAGCTACTGACGAAACAGAAAAGATGCGTAAGAAGTACACTAAACGTATTACAGACCGCATCACTCGTCAATCTGAAGAACGCTTTGATGCGACTGCATACAATGAAGATGTGCTATCTAAGGCAATCACGTATCCTAATATTTATGATGCGGAACTTCAAGATAGCTGGGGCGTTACCGAACCGGTTGATCTAGTAAAAGCAATGCTCACACCAGGTGAATACGCTGACCTTTTGGCAGCAGTAACAGAAGCCCAAGGCTATGATGTCGGCATGGAAGATAAGGTAAAAGAAGTAAAAAACTCCTAGAATCCAATGAAACAGAAACGATGTTCGCATATTTGGCATTTGTTAAATACCATATGCGACCTTCTGTTTTTGCGGATATGGACATGAATGAAAAGGCTGTAGTAATTGCCTTTATTCAGCAACATGCCAAGGATGAGCAAGATGAAATGAATAAGGCAAAAAGGGGGTAACGAATGGCTACACTTTCTAACTATATAAGCCTCTCAACTAATATTCCTAATGCTATGAACGCAGCCGCAAACGCAACAACTAAAGCCTATCAATCTATGAATACGCTCCATAATAAAATGAACGGCGTATCGAGTGCTAGTGAAACACTAAAAGCTAGCATGGGTGGTATCATGAATAGTTTTGCCGGCAATCTGTTGGCTAGTACGGTAATGAACGGTGTTGGTGCTATAAAAGGCGCTATCGAATCAATCCAAGATACTGCTACGGAATGGGCACAGGTGCAAGCTCGCCTTAAATTGGTGGCTGGGAGCCAGGAAAACGCTATTTACCTAAATAAGCAGATATTTGAATCCGCACAACGTGCAAGAGGTGGTTATTTGGAAATGGCGGACGCTGTAATCCAGGTATCTCAATCTGCGCATGATGCATTCCCGGACCCAAGAAAAGCCGTAGAATTTATGGAAGGTATTCAAAAGGTATTCGCTATCGGCGGTGCATCGAAAGAAGCACAAAAGAACGCCATGCTTCAGTTAACTCAAGGTCTAGCCAGTGGGCAATTACAAGGTGACGAATTCAGGTCTATTGCTGAAAACGCGCCTATGATTGAAAATATCATTGCTAAATCAATGGGTGTATCTCGTGGCGAACTTAAGAAACTAGCCTCGGAAGGCAAGATTACTGCTGAAGTCATTAAAAACGCTATTATGAATAACTTGCCTGAGATTGAAAAGCAGTTTGAGTCGCTTCCTAAAACATGGGGCGATCATATGCAGTCGATTAAGAATAAAGCTATTCGGGCGTTCGAGCCTGTGTTCCAACGAATATCTGACCTTGCCAATAGCGAGGGTATCCGTGAGCTAGTAGATAACGTAACAGGAGCTATTCAAACAGTAGCACCAGTATTCTATTGGCTCGTAGGCGTTATAGGTGAAACGATTAATACGGCAGTATGGGCGTTTAACACATTATCAAACTTTGTTAGACAGCACTCCTCTATCATGTATGTAGCAATGATGGTATTAGGTGGTGTCATGGCGTTCTATGCAATTCAATCAGGTATAGCGGCGGGTAGGACAATTATCGCTGCGGGTGCTATGGCGATTAAGGCGGTAGCGGATTGGGCGGAAACGGCTGCTCTGTTAGCTATGATTGTTGCGCAAGAAGGCCTAAACGCTGCATTATATGCATGCCCGTTGACCTGGATTATAGGGTTGATTGTTGCCGTTATAGTAATAATCTACTTAGCGGTAGAAGCTATTAACTATTTCTGTGAAGCGAATATTAGCGTGCTAGGAATCGTAGTTGGCGCTTTTTGGGCTTTCGGTTCCGCTATTTTCAATGTATTTGCATTGGGCTGGAATATCATCGCAGCATTTGTTAATTTCTTAGCCAACGTATTCAAAGACCCATTACATGCAGTCGGCAACTTGTTTATTGATATATGGAATGGTATTTGGCAATTTGTAAAAGCTAGAATTAACGATATCATTGATGCGATCAATAAAATCCCTGGTGTAAATATCGATAAAGTCGGCGGGTCTACTGGCGTATTAGAACGATTCGAGATTGCCGGCGGTGAAACTACCATCATGGGTAAGATGGATTATTCTAGCGTCACAGGAGCTTTTGGGGAAGGTTACAACATTGGGGCTAACCTTAGCCTTGGTGATTTAATGCCTAATATGCCTAACATAAAAACTCCTCAAGAGTTTGACGCGAGCAAAATTACTCCGGGCGCGGATCATGATGCGGCCAATAAGACTAAGAAAAATACAGGTAAGACTGCCAAGAACACCGGCAAGATTGCCAAGTCTATCGACATGACTAACGATGAAATCAAAGCACTTCGTGAAAGTGCTATCGATAAGTCATTGAAAAAGTGGCAAGATGCAAATATCATTCATATCCAAATGAATAACGACGTGGAAATAAATAACGGCACAGATTTAGACGGCTTTACAAGTCAGATTTCAAAAGGCTTGAAAGACGCATTTACAATTCAAAGGGAGGGAATCTAAATGTATTACTTCTATATGGGAACGATGCAAATACCGATTCCCCCTAAGGAATTGGTTACAACAATAAACGGTAAAAATGAAACAATGGATTTACTAGGAAAAGGCGAAGTAAATATTATAAAGCCTGCTGGACTCACTGATGTGGCTTTCAAGTTTCTTTTACCAAACTCTGACTATCCATTTAACGAATCTATGTTATTTAAATCTAAAAAGGCTAAATATTACATTGATGAGTTAGAAAAGCTTAAGACTGCTAAGACTATATTCCAATTTATTGTAGTTCGGATGAAACCAAACGGACAAATGCTAGCAATGACTAACATGAAGTGTACACTTGAAAATTACACCATTGAAGAAGATGCCGATAATGGCTTTGATTCATATGCTAATGTTTCGCTTAAGCAGTGGAAACCGTGGGGAGCTAAACGGATTGAAGTCAAGACTGATAAGGATGGTGTTGCAAAAGTGAGTGTTAAGCAGGATAGACCAACAGATGGTAAAACAGTAGCGACCCAAGCTAAAGCATCTAAAGGGAAAACGCTCCAGCAAATTATTAAAAAGCAATTAGGAAATACAGACAATCTATTTCAAATTGCTGCTCTTAATAAGATTGCAGTCCCTGCTGCTTTGGCGGTAGGACAAGTCATCCAACTTAAAAAAGAAGGTGGCAGTGAATGGCTGTAAATGAATCTAAAACTGCTGAGCAGTCTCAAATTAACGGCATTATCACTCCGATACCTATGCCGATACAACTACACTATGCTCTAACCGTCATAAATAAAAGTACAGGGGATGCATGGTTAATTGAGCCACAAGATGATATACAAATCACAAGAGCTGTTGACTGTGTCCCTAGTAAGATGACCTTCAAAGTGCCTAAGGATCCAAATCTAAACTTTGAAGAGGGCGATACTGTAAAGTTCACTCTGAATGGGGGCGTCGTATTCGTTGGGTTCGTATTTGAAAAACAGCGTGACGGTAAGAATACAATCTTAGTAACCTGCTACGATCAATTGCGGTATTTGAAAAATAAAGATTGTTATGTTATTGGTGCGATGACTGCAACTGAGTTTATTAAAATGGTGGCGGAAGACTATCATTTGAACTGTGGATACATGGATAATACTGTATGGAAAACACCTGACACGCCGAAAACCGTATTTAAGGACACATCCTTACAAGAAATGATTTGCCGGTTGTTAGATAAAACAGCTATATTCACACCCAATCACGCTTTTTATCATCTGTTTGATGATGGTGGTGAATTACGGCTTGCATCATTTGAAACCATGAAAACCGATATTTATATTGATGATGAATGCATGCAAGATGTACAGTATACGACTTCCATTGATAAAGACACGTACAATTATGTAAAAATTGTACGGACTATTCCTAATGGAGCTGATAGCAAACTGGAAAATACATTTATTGCTAAAGATGACAAGAACATTGCTAAGTGGGGGCGCTTACAGTATTTGATAATTCCTAAAGAGAAGGACATTAACGCAGTAACTGAAGCTAAGGCGATTATGGCCCACAAGAACAAGAAAACTCGTGAGATTAAACTGAAAAATGTTATCGGAGATGTACGGGTACGTGGCGGTTCTTTGGTTTATATCAATCGTAACTTTGGGGATATCATAGTTAATAACTACATGATGGTTACATCAGTCACACATACGTTTAAAACAGGATTTCACGGAATGGATTTAGATTTGAGATATGTTGATAATGATGCTGTGTATGAAGTGGCAAAAGACGAGGACGCTGAAGCCGTTAAGAAGATTGAAGCGTCCAAGAAAACCAAGTCTAGCAGCGCAACGGCTGCAGGTGGAACTTCTGGCCAAGTCGATACAGCTTTCAACGCTAACAATGGCAGGGTTAGCCAATATGGTAGTGAGGGTTGTGTAGATACTGCGTGTGCTGCTGGCTCGTATTATAACAAAGACCTCGCAGATGAATACAACAAAGGCACATCAAGAGTTGATACACTCAGAAATAACCTAGAAGCAAAAGGGTATGTTACGGAGCAATACAATGGATACGCCAATAAAGGTGATTTGTTACTTTATGGCAACGATGATCATGTTGTTATCGCCGATGGTGCTGGCGGGTGCTTTGGCAATTCATCGAGTAAGGGGTACGCTATGAAGTATGGCAATGTAAATTATGCATGGCGTAATGATGAAGCTCCAACCAAGATTATTAGAATGGGGGCGACATAATGGATACAGAATACTTTAAAATTGTAAACATAATTAAAGAAATTGCAAGTACTGTTATTCAAAATGGCGAACCTATGGAAGTAATCGTTGGTGAAGTGGTGAGTGTATCTCCACTTGCCATTAAAATAGACCCAAATCTAACCATCCCAGAAGAAAACATCATTCTCACCAAGAACACTTGTGAATGGACTGTTGAAATGAGTGTAGACCATGTAACAGAAAATAGAGCAGGTGGCGGTGGATATGCTGAATATGCAAATCATAACCACGATTACACAGGAAGAAAGAAATTCCTAGTACATAATCAATTAGTTATGGGTGATAAGGTCATTATGTTAAAGGAAACTGGCGGACAACGTTATATAGCGTTAGACCGTTGGTATAACCCAAATAGGGGGTGTACAACTAAGTAATGGCAGAAAATTTACTATTACCAAAACAAAGTAATGATGCTTTAATACCTGATACAGTAAATTATATTGAACCATCGCATACATATGATGTTGATTTTCGTACTGATAGCCAAATACGAGGATATGCCGATAAGTTGCGAGCAATGGAGCAAGCGATTTATAAAATTATCAATACAGAGCGGTATCAGTATATTATTTACAGTTGGAATTATGGTATCGAACTACAAGATTTATTCGGACAGCCTATTCCGTATGTGTATGCTGAATTACAACGGCGAATAGAAGAGGCTTTGCTGAATGACGATAGAATAACCAAGGTATATAACTTTGAATTCAGCAATAATGGTGGTGATGTTATGACTGAATTCGATGTTGATACTATATATGGTACATTACAAGGAATTAAGAAAGGGGTGAGCGGTATTGTATGAGCATATGACGGCTGACAGGATAGAAAAGCGAATGCTCGATAGGGTTAAGGATGAATTTGACCACCGTGAGGGTAGTGTAATCTATGATGCTACTGCTCCAGCTAGTATCGAATTTGCAGAACTCTATATCCTAGCCGATGTTATATTGAAACAGGCATTTGCAAGGACAGCTGATAGAGAATTCTTAATTCTACGTGCAGCCGAATTCAATATCTACCCAGAGCCAGCTACACAAGGGGAATTTGAGGCACAGTTTAATATGGATGTGCCTATCGGTTCTAGGTTTAATTACAATGAATACAATTTCATCGTAACGGAAGTATTGAATGCCGATGAGCATAAATATAAAATGCGTTGCGAACAATTTGGACGTTCCCCTAATTTTGTAACTGGTGATATCACACCAATTCAAGGTATTAACGGCTTAACTACTGCTAAAATCTTGAAAAATATCACACCAGGCGAAGATGAGGAAGAGACGGAAGCGTTCCGTCAACGCTACTTTGAGGCTTTGAAATCTAAAGCCTATGGCGGTAATGGTGCTGATTATAAAGAAAAGGTGCTAGCTATTCCTGGTGTTGGTGGAGTTAAAGTATACAGATGTTGGAATGGTGGCGGTACTGTTAAATTGGTAGTGTTAAACAGTGATTACGGCCCAGCAGATGATGAACTTATCAAAGAGGTTGAGAATGTTATAGATCCGATGCCTAAAGGTAAAGGCTACGGACTAGCACCTATCGGACATACTGTAACAGTAGTAAAGGCTGAACCTGTTCCGATTAATTACACAATTGAAGTAACTATGACACAAGGCTATCAAGTGGCAGAAATCAAAAATGCTATTGAAACGGCTATCAAAGAACGATTAATAAATCGTTGTAAAGAATGGGCGAAACAAGATGAAAAACAATTCATCACAGTACGTTCTAGCATTGTAACTGCATTGACAGTTGAACTACCGAACGTGCTAGACGTTGGACACATTCAGATTAATGGACAGGATATACCAAAGCTAGAACTAAAGGATAATCAAATCCCTGTAATGGGTACGATTAATTTGGTGGCTGTATGATTACAGACTTTGGAATATTTAAGCGTGATATAGATATATCACAATTTGCCGTTCCATTAACTCGTGATTCTCGTGATATACAAGAAGTGTATCGTGTAGAAAATGCAGAATTAAATATACTATGGGAATTAATGCTCGGAATATTCAAGGAAGAATATATCTATACAGCATCCGATTATGGATTAGATGCATGGGAAAAGATACTTGATATTTCACCTATTAATTTAAAAGACACACAAGGACGTAGAAACGAAATACTATCAGTATTAATCGGTCAACGTCCTTTTACTATGCCTAAAGTACAAGAAATGCTTGATTTCAAGTATGGAGAAGGTGTTGTAACCCATAGTGTAAATGGAAATGCATACGAATATTGGTTAGATTTTAAACCAGGCAACGAATATCTACTGTTTAATGTTTGGGAATACGTCGAGCCAATTATTCCTAAAAATCTATTAATAAAGTTTAAAAGTACAACAAAACTAGCACAATCTATATTCATTGGTGGTGTTGTTGATGTTAAGGAAATCATCAGAATTGATGCAAAAGTAAATGTTGATGAATTAAAAACATCTAATGATACATATGTTGGTGGTGTTGTTGATGTTAAGGAAATTATTAAAATATAGGGGGTAACATGGCGAAATATCCTAGTATTTCTCAAACTAAAAATGGACGCATATTGATTGCTAAATCAAATGCAACTGGTAAAGCGTTGAAACCTATTAAAGTAGTGGCTGGTGATGGACAACTAACAAATCAAAATATCGAAACTATGGAAAATGTAATTAATCCGTTATTGGAATTGCCTTTTGCATCTCCAGGGAGATTTGTTAAAGAAGGACAATTCCAGTTAGATTTTGCATTAAGTAATGAACACCTTGAACACGGCTTTTATGCTCGTGAAATTGGTGTTTTTGCAAAACTAGATGGAGAAGATGATAGTACGGCGGTTATGATCGCTTACACAAATGGCGGTAACTTTGTAGACTATATTCCAGCTAAAGATACGCCTATTAATTCTAAGGTGTTTGAAGTAACTATTGCAGTTGATAATGCGGCGAATGTCATCGTACAACGCAGTGATGCGGCTTACATCACTGCTGGTGAAATGGAACGTCATAATGAAAGCAAACACGCACATGATAATCGGTTTAATGCAATTATCGAAAAAGTCAATAATATGATTACTCAGACAGATGATAGTGATAAACAAAGCCTAGCACCTACACTAGCATTGGTAAAAACATTGCTTTCTAATTTGAACATTAAAAATTCAAAAGATGTGATTAAAGCAATAGATACAGAGACCTTAGCAAGTTTAGGTGTGAGATATGATTTATCTAACCCAAGTGCATGGTATATCAGCTTTGGCAAGCTATTTGGCGGGCTTATTATTCAAGGTGGCAAAGATAACAAATATAGCGACGCAACGAGCGCTTGGGTTGCTTTTCCTTTGGCATTTAATCATTGCTTTACTGTTGTCGCTACGATTGTAGGTCCATATAGCGATAGCATTAAAGTATATCAATACACAAACACGGCTTTTGAGAAAGTATCTTATTACAACTTTGATTCAAAACGGTCGGTAATAAGGCCTTGTATGTGGATTGCGATTGGAAACTGATATAGATTTACTTAGTTAAATAAGAAAGGGCAAGTATATGTATGTATTTATATTAGATAAAAATGGTGTTCGCCAAACATCTTACTTGGTAGGAGTGCATGCGGATACATTAGAAGAAACAGAACAATTGGCTAGACAAACGTACCCAAGCGCTAACATCGTAACAGGTGATAGCGAAATGCAATCACAATTCATAAGTGGGAAAGCATATGTAAATGGTAAATTTGTAGAACCTCCAATAGTTGAATATGTTCCAACAAAAGCAGATACAATTAATGCTATTAAAGCTGAGTATGAACCTCGTTTTAAAATATTAGAAGAAGCCCAACGTCGATTGTTATTAATGGGCAAACCTACCACGGCCATTAGCGCTCAATATATTAAATTAAATGACGAAATGGTAACACGAATTAAGGAGGTGCGATAATATGCCTAAATTTATCGGAGAAAGCAAAGTACCAGTTATGGAGTTCTGTGAGTATTGTTGGGAAGTGCTTAATGATGATGGTACTTGCCCAACTGAAGGATGTATCCATAACGAATTAATAACGTTGAATGAAGAAGAACCATAAGGCTTAGGGGGAGTGAATGAATATTCTTAATGATATTTTAACAATGCTCATTAGTGGTATATCGCACGAACACATAGTCAGTATGGGGGTAGTGATTATTTTAACCACTACATTATTATTTGTGGACACAATTCAACGAATTGCTGCAGAAGTGTTGCGGTATAACAAGGATAATCACAGACCTAATAATCCTATTACACTACTAACAACGTTAGCCTGGTACGGATGGGGAAAAGGTAGGTATATTGATGAAACCACTGGTGAACGGCGTAGATATTTAATGAGTGAACGCCTTAGAGGTGATTTGTTAAAGAAACTATGCGTTCAATATCCGGCATGGATGATATTATCCATCGTTTTTATTTCGTTGCCAGATATCCCTATTCCAAATACAGACTTATTCTTAGACCATCTTTTTTCTTATGCGTTTATGTTGATACCCTTTTTTGCAGAATGTTGGTCTATCATCGAAAATTTACGAGAAATGGTTGAAGATGATCTGATCGACATTGGAAAGATGTTTCAATATACAATTGAAATTATAAAAGCATGGAGGGGTAATGGATAAGCTAGCTATCATTAATCGCATCAAGCGGTCCTATCAGTCTATCCGAATAGCTGGTATACGGCCAACTGGTGTACTAGCAACGAGGGCTCTAGTCCTCGTCATGCTAGTGCCTATGGTGTTAGTCGTTGCCCAGTATGTATTATCAACGATTAAAGGGTATGTATCACCTGAGGCGAATCAACTTATCGATAAGGGCGTATTCATTATTGACCATATATTTGTGCCGTCAGTGCTTATGACAATTGTGGGGCTGTGTGGCATGTTCATCGATAAGAACCATAACGGCATACCTGATAAGTTAGAGGAACAGACTACATTACCTTTGAACCGACCTAGTATTCAACAATTAGCGGATGAAATTAACCATGACGAGAGGGGGAAATAAATGTTTAGACAATTAACAATGGACGAGTTAAAGTCCTTAGCACTCGATGCATATGGAAAAATTGAAAAAGCGTACTACCATTGGACAGGTGTCAAAGGCGGTAAGCACTTTACGGATTATCATATCAACATCGATCGAGCAGGCTTGATGTGGACGGATATGGAGGCTTTAACAGATTATAAAGAACATACCTACATGCGCAACAGTAACGCCGTAGGTATAGCCATTGAAGCGTGTTGGGATGCTGTTAGTGAAAACAATTTAGGTAGCGAACCACCAACAAAAGCGCAGTTAGTCACAATGACACAAATTATGGCAGTGCTTACAATCAATACAGGTGTATCACTTGACATACAACATCAAATGACACACGCGGAAGCAGCAGATAATAAGGACGGCCTAGACCTCTATTATTTAGATCCGACTGGGTACCCAAATAACACATACGGCCCAGACTCTAACGTTGACCGTTGGGATCTCTTAGTGTGCCATGAGGGCGACGAACGATGGAGTGGTGGTGACTGGTTACGTAGCACCGCTCGATGGTGGGGTGCTCAGTGGGGTAGTACAATTTAGGAAGGAGTTACCATGTATGAAACTATCAAGAACAAAGTTATATCTGCGTTTACTCTTAAGCGTGTTATTTGTGGTGTGCTTAGCATTATTTTCATCTATTTCGCATGCAGCCTCATCGGAGGGTACCTCGACACAAGAGCCGACTATCAGCGTACCCGTGAGCAGTTGGAACGAACTCAAAGGGCGCTTGATGAAAGCAGAAAGCTCAATCAACAACTCCGAGAAAGCATTGCAGCAAGCCAACAGCTTAACCGCGACGCAGGGAACAGCATTAACAGAATTGAAGATTATCAACGAAGAACGGACGAAGGAATTGAACGCGCTCAAAGCAATCAACGAGAAACAGGGGCAAGAATTAACGAAAGCATCCAATCTCTTGACAACGCAAGAAGCGAAATTGAACGAAGCCTCGACCTCATTAGACGAATTGAAGAACGAAATCAAGAACAATAGACGCACAGAGCAACGCCTACGGCGGCAGCGTGATACATGGGCCGCTAGTGGTGTATTGACTTTTATTGTTGGCGCAGCTGGCGCTATTCGATGAAATCGAGGTGATCCATACATCTCCATAGCGTGTAAGGTGATACACGCAATCATAAATAAAAGCCTACTAGCTTAGATAAAAATCTTTGTTAGTAGGCTTTATTTTTTTTAGAATGGTATAATTAAACGCAGCGGATAATGTGAATTTGCAATATAAAAGTGGTTCGTATAGCGTGTCATATGCACCACCA
>PPYF01298430.1_pt1 | contig 39259 bp, 41 predicted proteins | sample 1559871 | NCBI WGS metagenome assembly PPYF01 (sample SAMN08240021, study PRJNA423297) | Human gut metagenome, whole genome shotgun sequencing project.
TGACCGCATTTACCGGCGTAGATAGTCAAAATCTACCAGATGTTATGGTAAGTGTTCAATTTATTCTTGCAATTGGCGATTTTTTTAAAAAAGAGAAAAAGACCGGAAAGACTAGCGGGGAAAAAGAATAAAAACTAGAAAGAAACGAGAAGACAAAATAAATGAAATTAGTTGAACTGCATACCAAAGCCGACCAATTATCCGGCAGCTACTATCTGGGCTACCTGATCTACCAAAGCGCGGACGCGGCCACCCTCATCAGCCTGGACGACGACGCCAATGCCGGCGGGGTCTTGGTCATCAATAACCAGGACATCCTGACCAGCGTCGACGAATCCCCCAGCCTGGCCTACTGCCAGCGCCTGATCGATGAAGGCAAGTCGACCGACCCCTTCGCCCTCATGCCCCTCAACCAGGAGCTCCTGAAGACGCCTTTGACCAGCCTTAGCGCGGCCAGCCAAGCCGCACTGGAGAAGGACCTGGTCGTCAATATCACCTTAACCAGCGGGATCGTCTACACCGGCATCATCGCCTTAGCCGGTCCAACCGAAATCCAGCTGAAGCAGATCGGGGACGACTACGAGCTGGACCCTCTCTGCCTGGTCATCCCCCTGTCTGCCATCTCCAGCCTGGAATTAAACGCTCCTTTAAACAAGCTCTGGACAAAGTACCAGGCGGTTAAAGAGCAGTTTGCCGGCCAGAATCCCTACGGCTTAGTTGAACTTTACCTGGACTGGCTGGATGACGCCCGCTTTGGCAGCTGCCTTTTGGGCCTGGTCCTGGACCAAAGTGACCAATTCCTGCTTTTTGAAAGCTTGAATGACTATGGGCAATTAGAATCCATCTGCCTGGTCAACAGAGAAGACGTGGTTCATGAATCAGTAAATTCCGCGGCTATCGACTTCTCCAACTTCCTGGTCGCCTACAACCAGAAAAATAAAATTTTTGATCCGGGCCACTTGGGCAAATTAGCCCAGTCCTTAAACCATGTCCCAACTGCCCGGGAAGTGATTGAAAAAGTCGGCAATCAACTGGTCAGCGTTGACGACTATGAATTAGCCGGGGAAAACCTGGGCTACGTGACCGCGGTAGACGAAGCAGGCTTCACCATTGAGGACCCGGAAAGCGGGCAGGAAGTCAGCCACCTTTTTGAAAACGTCTGTGCCTTGGACTTGGCCAGCACCGAACTGAAAAAAATGCGGGAATTCCTGGCAGCCCAAAACCAGTAGGCAAATAAGGCATATAATAGATAAAGGCATATAATGAACTAGATAGTTATAGTTAGGAGATTTTTTCAATGAAACAAGGAACGACGATTTTGACTTTGGACAATGGCTACCATCTTTGGACCAACACCCAAGGGACAGGTGACATCCACCTGCTCTGCCTGCACGGGGGCCCGGGCGGCAACCACGAATACTGGGAAGACACGGCTGAACAATTAAAGAAGCAGGGCTTGAACGTCCAGGTCCACATGTACGATCAGCTGGGCTCCCTTTACTCTGACCAGCCGGACTACAGCGACCCAAAGATCGCGGACAAGTACCTGACTTACGAATACTTCCTGGACGAAGTTGAAGAAGTCCGGCAAAAGCTTGGCATCGATAACTTCTACTTGATCGGGCAAAGCTGGGGCGGCCTTTTGGTCCAGGAATACGCGGTTAAGTACGGAGACCACTTGAAGGGGGCCATCATATCCTCCATGGTTGACGACATCGACGAATACGTGGCCGCGGTCAACCGCCGCCGGCAAGAAGTCCTGCCGCAGACCGAAATCGACTTCATGCACGAATGCGAAGCCAAGAACGATTACGCCAACCAGCGCTACCAGGACGACGTGCAGATTCTGAACATCAACTTTGTTGACCGCAAGCAGCCTTCCAAGCTCTACCACCTGGGCAACCTGGGCGGCACGGCTGTCTACAACGCCTTCCAGGGCGACAACGAATTCGTCATCACGGGCAAATTGAAGGACTGGCACTTCAGAAGCGAACTGCCAAAGATCAAGGTGCCAACCTTGCTGACTTTTGGCGAAGTGGAAACCATGCCTCTGGAAACGGCCAGAACCATGCAGAAACTGATTCCTAACTCCCGCCTGGTCACTACTCCTGACGGCGGCCACCACCACATGGTCGACAACCCCGATGTCTACTACAAGCACCTGGCTGACTTCATTAGGGAAGTTGAAGCCGGCACTTTCCAAGGCGAATAAGATTATGAAGTCCTTATTTTTGAGGGCTTTTTTTGTAAAAGAAATCTTAACCTTTGGTAAAAGATCCAAGTTGGAAAAGACTTCTGCCTTTAGCTTTTAGCCATTTTCAAGTAAAATAGGCTAAGACTAATCAGAAGCATTTAGGAGGCAAAACTTTGACAATCGGTAAAGAACTACAGAAACAGCGCCGCGCAAAGCAGCTCAGCCTGGAAGCCGTTCGTCAAACCCTGCGGGTCGACCAGGCGACTCTGCAAAAGATTGAAGCCGATGATTTTCAAGGCTTAAACCCGGTCATGGTCAGAAGCTGCATCCGGCAATATGCCAGCCTGCTGGGGTTAGACGGGGCACAGCTGCTCGACCAGTTTACTGAGCCGGCCGCCGCCGGCAAGGACATTCCGGCAGCTAAGCCAACCAGTCCAGTTAAGGAGGCCAGCCCGGCCGGCAAGGCCAAGGAAATTTTGGACAAGAGCAAGGTGCCGCATGGCTTCAAGGCAATTTTTAAATTCTTTGACGCCATCAACTTGGACAAGCTCTTAAAGATCGGGATCTGGGTCATCCTAGGCCTGGCCGTGGTTGGGTCCGTAGGCGGCGGCTTTGGTGCCCTGGCTTCTAAAGCCACCAGCATTTCCCGCTCATCCAGCTCTTCCAGCTCCTCGTCATCATCATCATCTTCTTCATCTAAGCCAGCTCAAGATGATTCCGCTAAGCCTGATGAAAACAAGCCAAGCCATGATGACCAGCCGAGCCAGCCGAGCCAAAGCCAAAGTAAAGAAGAGCAGGTCAGCTCTTCCAGTGAAGCCAGCTCTTCTAGTTCCGTGGCCAGCTCTTCTAGCCAAGAACAGAGCAGCCAAGAACAGAGCAGCCAAGCCTCTTCCTCTAGCAGCCAGTCAAGCACTGACACGACGACTGATACAAACGAATAAAGTGCATGCAAAAAGCGCCCGGGTAACCGGACGCTTTTCGTTTACTTTTTTTGGCCTTAAGCCCGGCTCTTGTAAGTCCCTTCCTGGGTGTTGATGACCAGTTCATCGCCTTCGTTGATGAAGTCAGGCACAGTCACAACCAGGCCGGTTTCCATAGTGGCTGGCTTGCCGCCGGAAGCTGCGGTTGCCCCCTTAATGCCTGGCTGGGTTTCTACTACCTTCATGTTGACAGTTGATGGCAATTGCACAGCCAAAAGTTCCCCGTCTTCAGTGAATTCCAGGATAACTTCGATATTTGGCATCAGGTACTTGACGTCGTCACCCAGTTGGTCGCCGGAAATCGCATATTGTTCGTAGGTTTCCGTGTCCATGAAGTTGTAGCTGTCGCCTTCAGCGTACAGGTATTGGGCTTTCTTCTTGACGACTTCGACCAGCTCGATCTTTTCACTTGGCCGCATGGTCTTGTGGATCACGCTGCCGGCCCGGACGTCACGCAGGTCCATTTGCATAACGGTGTTGCCCTTGCCTGGCTTGTGGTGGTTAGCCGCCACAACCAGCATCAGCTTGCCGCCATCGTCAAAAATCATACCTTTTTTCAATTCAATTGCTTGCATAAGAAAATCTCCCTAATAAATTTTTTATCACCGTTCTTCATTATACCATTGACTTAAAAGCTGCGAAGGTAAATTTTGTCAATCAAGTGCCCCTCAACCTTATGCAGGATCAAATTGGCCCGCTCCTTGGTCGGGGCGATGTACTGGCGGAGGTTGACCAGGTTGACCATCTGCCAGGTTTCTTCCGCCAGGCGCAGGGCCTCGTCTTCCGGCCCGTTGGCCAGCTTGTAGTAGAAGTTGCTTGGGTCATTCTTCTTCATTTTCATGATCTTCTTGAAGCGTTGCATATACCACTTTTCAATCAAGTCTTCTTCCGCATCGATATAAATTGAAAAGTCAAAAAAGTCGCTGGTCACCAGCTGGCCGCTTTCCGGCAGCTGCAGGGTGTTGATCCCTTCGATGATCAAGATGTCGGGCTTTTCCACATGGCCATAGCGGCCCGGGACGATGTCACTTAATTCCTGGGAATACAGGGGATAAACGACGTCATTTTTTCCGCTGACCACGTCCTGGAGGAAGTCTCTGAGCATCTGCATGTTGTAGCTTTCCGGGAAACCCTTCCTGGGCATCAGCTTCCGCTTCTCCAGCTCCTGGTTGGGGTAGATGAAGCCATCAGTGGTCATCATCTGGGTCTTTAAGTCCGGGTAATACCGGGTCAAGAGCAGCTGCAAAAGGCGGGCAGTCGTGGACTTACCCACGGCAACTGAGCCGGAAATGCCGATAATATAAGGCACCTTGCTTTCCGGCAGCTGCAAAAATTCTGCCTTCTTAGCGGCTGTCGCCTGCTTGGCCTGGTAGGCCAGGTGGATATAGTTCAGCAGGGTCTGGTAGATTTCACCGACGTCCTTGACGTCCAGCTGGTCGCCCAAAGACTTGACCTTGGCCAGCTCTTCATTAGTCACCGCCAGCTCGGTCTTGGGGGTTAAAGCCGCCCAAGCCTGCCGGCTGAATTCAGTATAGTTTCGCATTCTTTTTACTTGTCCTTTTCTCATTCTTTACCTATTATAGTAGAAAAAGCAGGAGAAACTGGCAAATGCCAGCTTCATTTTTCAAAGAAATGGGTGAACCAGATGAAGAAAGTCGTGCTTTTTGGCGATTCAATTTTTAACGCGTATGACGGGCAAAAGGATACCGACCGTTTGACCAAGGCCTTGGCCAAGCGGCTGGGAGACGCTTACGAGGTCGTGAACATCTCGGTCAGCGGTGCCTGCGCCCAGGACGTCCTGCCCAGAGTCAGCAGTCTGCCTGCCTGCGACATTTTGGTCGTAGAGTACGGGACCAACGACGCCGCCAGCTGGGGCTGCAGCGCCTATGACTACCAGGAAGGGCTGGAAAGCTTGATCAAGCAGGCCCAGAAGGTAACCGGGGCCAGCGATACCCTGGTTTTAGCTCCGTCCATGCCGGATTTGACAAACCCGGAAATGGCCGCGGCCTACTCCTTGGAGAAGCTGGACGAGTACGTCGACATCGCGCAAAGAGACGCCGGCAAGACCAACTCCTTCTTCTTCGACTTGACCCACAAGATGGAAAAGCTGAAGGACCTGCCTTCCTTCATGATTGCAGACGGCCTCCACTACAGCGAAAAAGGGATCTCCTGGCTGGCCGATGTCCTGGCCGACCAAATCAATAAGATGGCATAGGAAAAGCGTCCGGTTCGTCCGGTTACCCGGGCGCTTTTTGCATGCCGCTTAAACAGGAAAAATGACCGCTTGCGCGTCTGCTCTTTCATTTTTGCTTAAGCTTCTTCATAATAAAATCTGAAAAGGGGGGAGAAAAGATGCAGGTAGAGTTTAAACAAGACAAGCAGCTAAAAGAAGACCAGCTCATCATCAAGGCCAAGAAACTGACGCCGGAAATCGAAGCGGCCCTGGCCTTTTTGGAAGAAAAACTGGCCCAGAAGATCACGGTCTATCAAGGCAGCGATGTTATCATCCTGCCCCTAACCAGCATTCTCTTTTTTGAGACCAGTGACCGGCACGTCTGGGCTCATGACCGGGAAGGCAGCCACCTGGTCAAGCAGACCTTGCGGCAGCTGGAAGCCAGCCTGCCCAGCGACTTTGACCGGGCTTCCAAGAGTGCCCTGGTCAACTGCCGGCAAATCAATGCCGTCAAGCGGTCCATTATGGGCTACGAGCTTGGCTTTACCGCTTCTTACAAGAAGGTCTTCGTCTCCCGCCGCTACTACCAAACCCTGATCAGCCATTTGCACGAAATGAGGTAAGCACAATGAACAAGAACAGAAAGTCCGCGGTCAGATGGGGCTTGATCCTGATCGCTATCGCCATCCCCTTGATTTTAAGCCAGCTTTTTCCAGACTACTTTACCCTTTTTAAGCTCTTCAACTTAAGCTGGGGCCAGGTCTTCTGGGTTCTCCTCTTAGCCTGGATCGCCTGGACCAGCTTCAAGAACCGGGCCCTCTTCTTTGGAATTTTTGCCAGTGGCTTGATCGTCAAAACCATCAGCGAAGCTAGCCACTTCTTTAAATGGACCGGCTACATGTACCTGGCCCTCTTCCTAATCGCCCTGGGCTGCAAGCTTTTGGCCGGAGGAAGCCAGCTGGAGGTCAAGATGAATGTAAAAACTGGCAAGAAAGACGATGACGGCACTAGCCTTAGCTACAGCGAATCAATCGGCGAAAATGGCGAAAAAGTTTCCATCGAATCCGTCTTCTCCAAATGCGTCCGCTACGTTCACAGCCAGGCCTTGCGCAAATTATCCGTCTCCACCGTTATGAGTCCGGTAACTATCTACTTGGACCAGACCCAGCTCAAGGATGGACGCGGCAAGCTGGATTTGGATGCGGTCTTCTCCAAAGTTGATATCTACATTCCCAGAGAATGGGAGGTCCAAGCCGACGACAGCCCGGTCTTCTCCCGCTTCACCGCCCTTAACCCCAGCAGTTTAACAGCGGATTCACCCCTTTTAAAAATCGATGCTGACCTGGTCTTCAGCCAAGTCACTATTCACCGGGTCTAAAAAAACTGTTCAGTTCCTTATTTAATAAGGCTGAACAGTTTTTCTTTTATTCTATTTTGTTCTAATCAACCTTGCCCAAGTAATTTGACTTTTGTCCGAACCACTTCTGGTTGATCTTGGCCAAAGTCCCGTTGGCCTGCAGCTCCGCCAGGGCCTGGTTGATCTTCTTTTTCAAGTTCTTGTCGCTCTTCCGCATCCCTACCGCGAACAAGTCCTCTGGCACCTCTTTGTTCAAGATGACCTGGTAAGACTTTGAGTCTGCCTCGTGCTTGATGTAGTATTCTGCATAGTTTTCATCCAGGAGGATCCCCTTGATTCTGCCGGCGTTGAAGTCCAGGAAGGCTGACGGAATAGTGTCGTAAAGGACCTTGCTCTTCGGCTTAATGACCTTTTGGCTGCCATCCAGCCAGATCTGGGCGGTTGACCCACTCTGGGCCCCGATTGCCTGCCCCTTCATCTGGTCAAAAGACTTGATCCCGCTGGACTTCTTCACGACCAAAACCTGCCGGTTTCGCAAGTAGCTGCGGCTGAAGGCAACTTTTTTCTTCCGCTGGCTGGTCACGCTGTAGCCGTTCCAAAGAACGTCAATCGTTCCGTTTCACAGCTCCGTTTCTTTCATGGACCAGTCGATAGTCTGGACGTCCGCCTTAAGGCCCAGCTTCTTGCACACGGCCTTGGCTAAGTCGACGTCGTAGCCGACCAGTTGGCCATCTTTTTGCCGGAAGTCCATGGGCACGAAGGTGTCATCCAAGCCGATCACCAGGCTGCCCCGCTTTTTAATCTTAGCCCAGGTGTCTTTTTGGTTGGCTTCTTTAGTTAAATTGCTGCATGCTGTCGTCAAAAAGCAGGACAAGACCAGGCCCAGCAGCAGGATTCTCTTAAACCATTTCATTGCTAACCCTCCAATGGCTTAACCTCTAGGACCTGGTCGGCCACCTTTTTGGCAAAGTCCATGTCGTGGGTGATAATCAATTGGGTCAGGCCTGACTCCTTCAAGCTCAAGATGAGGTCGGCCACCTGGTCCCGCAAGGCCGAATCCAAAACACTGGTCGGTTCATCGTAGCAGAGCATCTTCGGCTGCATGGCCAAAGCCCGGGCGATGGCTACCCGCTGCTTCTGCCCGCCGGAGAGCTAGTAAGGGCAAAGGCCGCCCTTGTCCGCCATCTGCAGCTTCGCCAAAAGCTTTTCTTTTACTTTTTTGCAAAAGTTGCTTCATTAGTTGGCAAAAGCGGACTCTTTTCACCAGCGTAAACCAGGTCCAGCTTGTACATGGCCCGGGAAGCGATCGTGTAGACCAACTGGGTCTCGTCTTCTTCGTGGTAGGCCGCTTTAGAGGCATCCCACATGATTACGGCGTCAAATTCCAGTCCCTTGGCCAGGTAGGACGGCAAGACCAGGTTCCCTTCCACCAGGCGCTGGTTGGCGCTGGAAATAAGGTGGACCCCCTCAAGCTGGTCAGCCAGCTTTTTGGCCGCCTCCAGGTCCTTAGTGATGATGGCAGTCGTCAGCTTTTGGGCATCGTTTTCCGCCAAAGCTGCTTTCAAAGCCGCTAAAGCGCCAGCTTCATCACTTCTGCCCCAGACTTGCGGCAAAGGCCCCTGCCGGTTGAAACTTTCGATTTTTTCACCATGGCGGAGGATCTGCTTGGTGTAGTCAGTCAGCTGCTTGGTTGACCGGTAGGACTTAGTCAACTGAACCAGCTTGGTCTTTTCCGGGTCAAAGAGGCCGGAGATCTGCTTTAAGAGGCTGCTGCTCTCGCCCTTGGTAAAAATCGCCTGGTTCAAGTCGCCCAGCATGGTGAACTTGGCCCGGGGGAAGTTGTAGCGCAGATAGGCCAGCTGGAAGGCTGAGTAGTCCTGGATTTCGTCGATAAAGCAGTAGCGCATCTCCAGGTTGGTCTGGCGGGCAATGATCTGGTCGTAAAGGTAAAGATAGGCTGAAGCATCCCGGAGGTCAATTTCCTGCTCTTTGAACTTAGCCTTGACTTCTTCAACATGGGTCAGCCATTCTTCTTCGCTGATCCCATATTTGGCCAGGTCCGTCATCTTCGGCACGGCCCGCAAAAAGGCTAGGTACTGGCCACGCAGGTTCAAGAAGCCGTTGTGGTTGATCCGGCGGGCAAGCTTGGACAGGTGCTTGATAACAATCTTTTTGCCCAGGAAGGCCCGTTCCGCCTTTTCTGAAGAGAATTCCTGGTCCGGCCGGTCGTACATGTCCAGCATCTGCTCGTGGCTGAGCCCTTCGATTTCCCGGCTGACCCAGACCTTGCGGGCTTCATTGGCCACCCGTTTATTCAAGCGGCGGATCAGTTCCTCGCGGGTAGCGTCAATCCGGTTGCCCAGCTTGTAGTTTTCATTGAAGGAGTAGTAGAGCTCCTTGATTTCTTCCTTGCTGAAAAACGGCTTCTTTTTGGTCCGGAAATAGATATTGCGGAAGATCATGCCGGACTGGTTTAGGTGCTGGCCGTAGCGGGTAGCCAGCTTGTAGAAGGCCAGCGAATCCTTGAAGCGGCCGATTGCCGTGTCAGCCTGCCGGTCTTCAAACTGGTCAAAGAGGTTCTGCACCTTCATCTTCGGCAAGCGGCGGGCGATAAACTGCCAGTAGGTCATCTGGACCATGTTCTGCTCGCCCATTTCCGGCAGGACGTTTTCGATGTAGTCGTTAAAAAGCTGGTTAGGACTGAACATGATCACGTTCCCGCTCTTGAGGTTGCCCCGGTAGCGGTACAAGAGGAAGGCGATCCGCTGCAGGATGGCACTGGTCTTGCCAGACCCGGCCGCCCCCTGGACAAAGAGCAGGTCGCTGGTCGTATCCCGGATGATCTTGTTTTGCTCCTTTTGGATGGTCTTGACGATGGACTTCATCTGGATGGAGGACTTTTCTGACAGAACTTCCATCAGCATCTGGTCGCCGATGGTTTCGTCAGTGTCGAACATGTTGATGATGGTTCCGTCTTCGATCATGAACTGCCGCTTCTTGCTCATGTCGACTTCAACCGGCCCTTCCGGTGAGTAGTAGGTTACCTTGCCGATCTTGCCATCGTAGTAGATTGAGGAGATCGGGGCCCGCCAGTCATAGATCAAAAGCTCATTGTTCTCGTCCATGAAGGAGGCCAGGCCGATGTAGATACTTTCCGGCTCTTCGCCAGCCTCCTCAAAGTCGACCCGGGCGAAGTAAGGATGGACATGCAGCCGCTTTAAAGTAGCCAGTTCGCGGGCGTTGACCTGCCAGGCATTGTCGCGTTCTTTGAGCATTTGCTGCTGCTGCTGAATCGACAGGGCCGTGTCCATTGAGGTCGAGTAGTCGTCAAAGTCCAGGCGAATATCATCATAGAAGTGGGCGCTGATGTTGCGGGCTTCGGACTTGTCTTTAGCGATAGCCTGCTTGAGCTGGTCCCCCTTTTGATCAATCTTTTGCAGGACCTGGTCCAGGTGGGCTTGTTCTGCTTTGCGGTCTGAGTTTTCTACCATGTAATATATGCACCTTTTCTAAAAAAAATAAACTCCAACAGCTTTTCTTTGAAAAAACTTGCCTAATATTCTACCATTTTTCAGCTTAAAACTAAAGCCAGACCTCCTTAGGAAAAGCTTAAGCAGTTTCAGCGGCCTTTTTGCTAGGAAAAAGAGCTGGCAAATCTTATAATAATTAGCGCAAAGGAGAAAATTGATGCGACGATTTTTTAATTTCATCAAGAACCTGCTCATCTTAGCGATCATGGCCGCGGCCGTGGTCAACTACCATGAGCAAATACAGACTTTCCTGCTGGAAGCAGCGGGCACGGCCAGCACTTATCTGGAGCAGAAAGGCTTAAAGAGCAAGACTCTGGATTTAAGCGGCGGAATCGTTGCTGAAAGCAATGAGAAGGTCACTAAGAACACGACCGGCTATCGCTGGCCAAAGGCGACGGCCAAGGTCTACATCGGGGTTAAGCAAACCGACCTCTACAACGCCACGGTCAATGCCATGGCAGCTTGGAACCAGACGGGAGCTTTTACCTTTAAGCAGACTAAAAACAAGAAGAACGCCCAGATCGTGGTCGTGGCCAACTCCAAGAACAACGGGGCAGCGGGCCTGACTACCTACAAGTATCTCAGCCACACCAACCGGCTCTACTCAGCCCAAGTGGCTCTGAACACCTACTATCTGGAAAACGACTATTACAACTACACGCAGGCCAGAATCGTCAACACGGTTGAACACGAATTAGGCCACGCGATCGGCTTAGACCACCGGACCGGGGTTACTGTCATGTACCCGACCGGATCCATCTACACGATCCAGCCAAAGGACATCAAGCTGGTTAAGAAGATTTACAAGAGCAAGTCATAAGGCAAGTTAGAAAAATGAAACGGATTTATCTGGTTAGACACGGGAAAACTTTTATCAACAAGTACAACAAGATGCAGGGCTGGTGCGACACCCCCTTGACTGATGAAGGCCGGGAAGGCGCAGAAAAGGCCGCTGAGGCCTTGCAGGAGCTGCCTTTGGACATTGCCCTGTCTAGCAACACTTTACGGGCCAGCGAGACCTGTGAAATCATCATGGAGAAGAACTGCAACAGGGACCTGCTCCAGCACCTGGTCTACCCTTACTTCAGAGAGCATTTCTACGGCTACTTTGAGGGGATGGACAATGACGTGGCCTGGCGGATGGTCGGCGCGGCCCACGGCTTTACTAACGCCGCTGATTTAGCTGAACACGCGACTTGCGACCAGATCGCTGACTGGACCAAGGAGGCTGACCCCTACCATGATGCTGAAGACAGCAAAGAATTTTGGGCCCGCTGGCAGAAAGGTTTTGACTTGATCCAGCAATTGGACGGGGCAGATAATATCCTGCTGGTCAGCCACGGTTTTGCTATCAAGACCCTGGCCCAGAAATTTGCGGTGGACGGGATCGACACGACCGTTCACCCGAGAAATTCATCAATTTCGACTTTAGTGATGGATGAAGCTGGCAATTTGCAGATGACCAGTTACAACAAATTGCAGCTGTAATTTTTACCAGATTTTTACGGACAAAAGGCCTGCAAGTTAGCATAGAGCTACTATAATATGAGCCGGCAAGAGAAAAAAGCAAGATTCCAGTTTAAGGATGGAGCGCAATTAAATATATGAGAACGAAGATTTTTGGTCACCGCGGTTATCCAGCCAAGTTCCCGGAGAATTCCCTGGAGGGCTTTGACTACTGCATGCATCACGGGGCTGAGGGGGTCGAATTCGATGTCCACTTAACCCGTGACGGGGTGCCAGTGATCATGCATGATGAGAACATCAAGCGGACCACTAATGGCAAGGGCCTGATCAAGGATTTCAGCTTGGCGGAATTGGACCAGTTCCACCTGGCCAATGGCGAGCGGATCCCCCGTTTGAAGGACCTCTTCCAGCTGACTGAAGAATCTGGCTATGAAGGCCAGCTGAATCTGGAGATGAAGACCAATAAGTTCGATTATCCAGGCTTGCCGGAGAAGATTTTTGCCCTGGCGGACCAGTTCAAGTTCAAGCAGGAGATCATCTACTCTTCCTTCAATTTGCAGACCTTGATCCACGCGCAGAAGATCCGGCCAGAGGAAAACTACAATTTCTTGACCGACAAGCGAATCAAGGACCCGGCAGCTTTTGTCAAGGAGCACGGCTTTAAGGGGATCCACCCCAAGCGCTTGCTCGACACGGACACGCCGGAGCGGATCTGGACGGTGGACAGTCCCCTGCGGGCCAAGAAGATTATTGAGTACGGCGCGGCCGGCTTTTTCACCAACAAGTTCGAAGATATGATGGACCTGCGCAAGCGGGTGGCAAATTACTAACGCGAATATATGAAGAGAGTTGCTTTAGCGGGCAGCTCTTTTTTGCGTGGTCATTTTTATAAATTCTATTCTTTATCCAAACAAAAACTATCCCTTGTGGGATAGTTTTTTACTTTATCGTATACTTTATTTTTAAAAATCAGCGATGACCTCGCCTAATGTCCAAAGCGAGATAATTCCAGCCACGGCTTCCTGCCCATCTCTGTAGATGTATCCTTCCATGACTGTTGTGGTCATATTGTAAGTGTCCGTGATAATCTCAAATTTAGCATCCGGGTACTTTTCCAAATACTCTTGCAAGTCGTATCTTACGCCCGAAAATTCCCCATTTTCTATCCCCTTGTCAAAAACTAAGGTATGGCATTCTTCCAAATCGATATCTGTGAACGTTAACTTTGCCGGATAAAACTTCTAGGAATCTTTGTGGTACTCATACACTTGGTCTAAATGCAAAGTGAGATCGCCATCGTTAACTTCCATTTTTACAATCCGACTGTCATGCAAGTCAAACGGAATGTTGCTGATCGTCTTCTTTATCAGTTTCATAGCTTCTCCTCTAGTTTATCCCTGTTTTTCTAGTTATTAACGATAGCACTCATCGATTCAATCAAGCCCGCGTCATTCAAGGTAACCTTGTCCGCACCATTTTTAATCATATCCGCAACAGCGTTATCATTCTTGCAAACCGTCCAGATTCCATAGTCTACGCCATACTTACGAGCCGCGAGAATATCATCAAGCGTTGTCTTATTGTAGTCACAGTCAGCACCGGCCTTTAAGTGGGACAGGAAAATATAGTCGTTATCAGTCAAATGGCGGCTGTAAATCCCCATCATGGCAATTTCTTTGCCACCCGGAATCACGTTTCTGACTTCTTCCAACTCACCAATATTAAAGGAAATCAAGGTCGTCTGCTTCTGCATCCCTGCTTCGTTAATTTCCTTAACTACCTCTTTCAAGGCTTCCATATTGTTGATGTACTTCAACTCCAAAAAAGCTTCCTTGCCATACTTCTTACAGATTTCTAAGTACTGACGCAAAGTTGGCACGCGAAGATCTTCATAAACCTTATCCTTATCGACGCCATTCAGCACACCCTTGATCTTGTAGTTTTCCACCTGGTCAAAAGGAATATCGTTGATGTTCTTTCTGTAGTTTGGATCATCCGCGCTGATATTGGTCGTCCGGGCCAAAGTATTATCGTGCATGATAACCAGCTTGTTGTCTGACGTATTATCTACGTCGGTTTCAATCCCCCAAACTCCGGCTTCCTCACCAGCCTTTTCAAAAGCCAGGGTCGTGTTTTCCGGATACTTAGTGCTATAGCCCCGGTGAGCGATAAACTTGACCTCCGCCTTAACCAGGCCAGAAGTACTCTGCGTCTTTACATCAACATTTTCCAGTCGGACCAGCTTGGCAATATCAGCAATCTCACTTTCTTTAATTGCCGTCCGGTTGCTCTTTCTCACCATAATTAGGTACTTGTAGCCCGGGTCCAGGATAATCCCCTGCTTTGACCAGTTGGCCTGCACGCCGACATAACTTAGCTTTTTATCATCTCTGTACTTAAGGGCCTTGATCTGGTAGTCAAAATAATTGTCCAAAGCCAGATACTTAGTTTGGTCAACCCTGATATAGTCAACCGTCGTCAGCTCATTCTTGCTTTGGTAAAAATTCCCCGCGCTATCCAGGCCCCACAAGCCCAAGTCCCTTTCCGGCTTCTCACTTGCCGGCTGCTTACGGTACTGGGCGTACAAAGTAACATTCTTTAAGGCATAGCTAGCCCCCAGATCATACTTTTCGCCACTCCCATCCGCTTGAGTGTTAAAGGAATCGAGAACGTAGCCAGGTTTACTGAATCCTGTCTCTGGCAAGATAATTTTGTCGCCTTTCTGCTCATGCAGAGTGATATTTTTTCCAAAGCCATGGTTGGCAGCAATTTGAATAGTGTAATTTTCCAGCTTGCGGTACTGGGCCCACAAGGTCGTGCTCTTCTTAAAAGTGTAGGCCTTGCCGAGCCGGTACTTCTTCCCCTTTCCGTTTGTGGCAACGGTATAGTTTAAGAACTTGTAGCCTTTCCGGTAAAAGCCAGTCTTTGGCAGAGTAACTTTCTTGCCTAAGGTAAAAATCTTCTTTTGCCGGCGGCCAGACCCGTCATTGGAGGCAAAAGTCAGCGTTCCCTTAGCTGCAGTAACTTTAACCATGCAGGCGTAGCGCTTTTTGCCATTTTTAGCAGTAATCTTGGCTGTCCCGGCCTTGACTGCCTTGACCTTGCCCTTAGAAGATACTGTCGCTACCTTCTTGTTGGAACTTCTCCATGTCGTCTTTTTCTTGCTGTTCTTCAGATACAAGCGGGCTGTTTTCCCCTGCAGCAGACTCAGCTTTTTTTTATTTATAGAAACCTTAGCTTTTTTGCCTTTCTTGGCCTTCCTACTCTTCTTAACCTGCCTGGCGGCGTGCACTGGCTGCAGCGGTTCCAGCTGCTGTCCAATCCCAAAAGTCAGCAAGACTGCTGAGGCCAGCAGCAACTTTTTGATATCTTTCCGTTTATTCAAAAGAATTCACTCCACTTTCTTTTCCTGTATATTAGATTAACATCTCTATTCTAGCGCATTTTTGCTAAATAAAACAAAAAGCCAATGAACAAATTTTCTTTTGTCCATTGGTAAAAATAGCTCTTAACTTGTTTTTAGCGGCTTATGCCAACCCATCGATAAAGTGGTCAATCTGCAAGACGTATTCTACTAATTCCCGGTGCTTCTGCCCGCCTTTTTCATAGTAGTCCTGCAGATCAGCCAAATCCATCTGCTCCATCAGCTTGGAAGCCGTCTTATCCTTGCTCCAGCTTTGGTGGCGCTGCTGCATCAAAAGTCATACATGTGCTGCTTAACGTCTTCGTATGGCGCAAAGACATGTGTCTTCTTGCCCTCTTTAAAGACCAGGTAGTTCTCAATCTCCCGCTTAAAAGTCGCGTGAATGTGTGCCTGCATCCATGATACTTTGCCCTGATCCGGTGCAAGTGCCGCTGGCTCTGCTTAGCTTCATCCGTCCCCTTGTCTGAGTCGATCAAGATGAACCAAGGTCCATTCAGTTTAGAAAAAAGGTCAAAATTCAGCCAGGCCAGCAGACTGCCGCATCCCCCGACCGGTAAAATAAAGAGCCCTTTTTCAGCAAAAGTCGCCTCCACCAGCTTTTCTTCATACATCCACTGGTTGATCTTGGTCACAAAACGGACGTCTTCCTGCCCTTCGACCAAGAGAACGCAGCGGGACTTGACCGCCCGCTGGTCAGCCTCCAGGCCCAAGCTGCTAGACACTTCCGCCAAGATCTGGCTGTCACTCAAAAGCTGCTGCTGGCCGGCAACCTTCTTGATGATCTTGATCCCTTCCAAAGGCAGAAGACCCATCAAGTGCGGCGTGCGCGGAATCAAGATTACCTGTTTGTTCTTAGCGACCAGTTTAAGCAGGGCCTGGGCCAACAAGGCTTCATCTTCCTCCGACAAGTCATTCGCTTCAAAGGCATAGACCACGTTGTCGATGCTGGCATTTTCACTTTGGGCCAAAAGGAAGGCCAGAATAATCCGGCTGACCTTGGCCGTTCCCGTCACTCCGACCTTTTCCCGCTGCTTGATTAGTTCAGCCAGGTTGGGATCCTGGAAGACAAACTGGGGAGCTGGTTCACCCAAGTCCCGGTAGTTGGCCAGAAGCTGGGAGAGACTGCGGCCCAGGCGGTCGTCCAGGTAGTCCTGAATTTCCTTGATTTACGCTGCCTTGTCCCTAATAGCGCTGCGGGCCACGAAGTTCAAGGGGCTGGCCGCCTTTGACTCTGCATCAAAAAAGACATACAGGGGCATGCCGGCTGAAAGCTGCCGGTAGCGGCTTTGGTCCGTAACTGGCTGAAAGTCCCCGCCTTCTTCCGCGAAGCTGTCGCTTTCTTCCAAATATTGCTTAAGGTCAAAGGACTTTTTGATAGCAAAATCATCGAAACAGCAAGTGATGGCAATTTGCCAGTCCCCGGCCTTGAGGGCTTTCTCGTTTAAGTCTTGCAGCTTCAAAGGCCGCTTAGCCAAAGGGCCGTTGAAAAAAATGTCCAGAGCCCGCAGGATGGTCTTCTTGCCCACTTCCCCTTCACCTAAGAGACTGGTCAAGGGGGCGAATTTCAGCTTAAAATCGCGATAACCGCGAAAGTTATGCAGCTCAACCGCGCGCAGCAACATAATTTGCTCCTTAATCGGCTTGGTCGCCGTGTCTTTGCCGGTAGTCCTTCCGGCTCATCTTAACCTTCGGTACCTTTTCAGTTGGGTTGGCCAGTTGCCGGCTGACCCGGTCCAAACGGGCAGCTTCTGCTTCCCCCTTGGCTTTAGCTTCCGCGTGTTCCCGGGCCTTGCGGAGTTTTCTGGCCTGGATGTCCCGCATCCACAAGGTCGGCATGATTGCTACGGCTCCTAAGAAGGCACCCATGGTGTTGGCGATCATGTCGTTAACATCATATGTGCCCAGCCCTGTCATCCGCTGGAAATGTTCAATAAACCAGGACAGGCAGAAGGCCATAAATGTGGTGATCATGATGCTATGCAGCCACTTGGACCAGGATGGAATAATGTAGCCCAAGGGCACGAAGAGCAGAACATTCATCAAAAAGCCGTAGCGGCCGCCATAGTTTGAGCTGGCAAAGACTTTTTTCAGCCCCCACTTCCAAAAGGCCGGATCTTTCAAAACCTCTGAGCCGGCGGCCATTTGGGCCGGATGCTGCCAGTAGTAGACAGCAGCCGTTAGCATTCTTGAGGCAAACACATAGTAGATCAAAGCACAGCCATAGATAACCGTTACTACCAGCCGCAAAAAGGAGTTCCCCGTGCGGATAGCCCAGTAGCCTGCCAAAACACAAACAGCAATGACCACAAAGCGGATCAGCAAAGCCAGTTCATGATACATTCTTTTTCACTTCCCCTTACGAATTCCTTTCTACATATTTTATACCATTAGTCGACTTATCAACAAAAGTTGTGATTATTAATTTTATTATCAATATCACAAGATCATTTTTCTAAAGTTCCGCTCTGTGCTATTCTTTATATTAGTGCTTTTAATTACAACAATACATAAAATTTGAGTATCAAACATGGACAAAGAAAAAATCAATGAATTATGGGGCAAGTACAAGGATATCATCCCCTATGTCTTCTGGGGCGTCATGACCACCCTGGTCAACATCTTCTCCTACTGGCTCTGCAACAGCGTCTTCAAGTGGGACATCATGCCAGCGACGATCATGGCTCAGTTCCTGTCCATCGTTTTTGCCTACTTGACCAACCGCAAGTGGGTTTTCCACAGCCAGGCATCCACCTTTAAGGAATACGCCAGTGAAATCGCTAGCTTCTTCGCGGCCAGAATCGGGACTGCCCTTTTAGACATGGCCATCATGTTCATCTTCGCTGAGCAAATGCACTTAAACAGCATGGTCATCAAGATCCTGGCCAACGTGGTTGTCGTTATTGTCAACTATGTGGCCAGCAAGTTCTGGATCTTTAAATCCAAAGACTCAGAATAATCTGTCTGAATTAATTGCTAAGAAATGGTAATTATTCCGGCTAAAAGTTTCACCTAATGCATTTTCGTGTTAATCTTGAAGTCAGTTTAACCAGAGAGGAAGGATGAAAATGCGAAAAAGAAACATAATTTTAGCCTTTTTGGGATGCTTGGGGTCGGTCCTGCTGATCAGCGGCCTGACTTTCCAGAATTCCGGCCAGTCAGCCCAGCTGACCTTAAAGTTCGTCAACTTATTTGAGAAAGTTCATTTTCACTTGACCGGTACTATGATGGCTGAGTACCCGATTTACCACATGATGCGGAAGCTGGCCCACACGGCTGAGTATTTCCTGCTCGGCACCAGTGCCTGCTACTTCTTCAGCCGCTGGCAAAAGCACTATGCCTGGTCAGCCCTGGCCCTGTCCGCCGCCTTCTCTCTCTTTGACCAGACCAGCAAGCTGCTGGTTCCCGGCCGAGAATTCGACCCAACTGACTTTCCTTTCGATATCGCCGGCTACCTGCTCGGGATTGGCTTAATCCTCTTGCTCCAGCGGGCCGTCAACTAAACCGCTAATCCATTTTACTAATTGCTAAAAAGAGTGCTTGCCCGGCACTCTTTTTTCATCTTTAGCATTTCCTTGCTTCATCATTGCTATTTTTAAATTATCATAAACAGCTAAAAATTGTATAATATGTATTGTTTAAAATTTGCTATCAGAAAAAAGGAAAAAATACTAACTCCTCCACATTCAACAAATCATACTTTCCCTCCAGCCGATCGGCGGTGCTTTCAAAAGAGAATGCGATATGGAGAAAATGTCAAAGGAAAGCTTAATGAATACGAACAAATTTACAATTAGCTGGGGAGACTTCAGCCGCTATCGGAGCAGCATGTTTGGCCTTTCAATCATTGGCATCATGGTCTTCCACTACTTCGAACATATTCGCAGCGCCCACCTGCTTCTGAAATCAGAGCAGTTCTGGGACTACTACATCGGTTCGACCGGGGTTGACTTCTTCCTCTTTTTGTCCGGGATGGGCCTCTTCTATTCCTTGACTAAAAATGATGATATTTGCCAGTTCTACAAGAAAAGACTAGTCAGAATCCTGCCAGCCTACCTGCTTGTTTCGATGCCCTTTTTCGCCTGGCGGGATTTTATCCACTTGCACACAGGCATTTTGACCTTTATCAGGGATCTGCTCTTCCTCAATTTTATCGACCATGCCGATACAACCTACTGGTTCATCTTTTTCATCATCGTGATGTACCTGCTTTTTCCCCTCTTGTTCAAATTCTTGGATACCGCGAGCCAAGGAAAAAGATTTCTCCGCCTCCTGGCCGTTTTAGCTATCTATGCCCTTTTTTCATGGGGCCTTTTTGCTTTGAATCCCGTAATCTTTGGCAACGTGAGCATCACCTTGGCCAGGGTGCCGATTTTTGTTCTGGGTTGATACTTCGCGCCCCAAATTAAGAGAAATGACCGCTTTACTGTCTGGCAGATCGTCCTCTTTGTGCTCGCGACAGCACTATTGATGTACTGCAAGTATACAATATCCACTTTGGCATCTGGCTGCCTCTGCCCTACTGGATCCGCTTGACCAACAGCCTCTGGGCCTTCCCACTGATGATCATTGGCCTTTATCTCTGCAAGTTGATCAACCTCACCAAGTTCCTGCAAGGCTTTGTCAAAATTTCCGGAGCCTTGTCCCTGGAACTGTACCTGGGTAATGTTTCGGCACGGATTTTCCTTACTGCCCACCACATGTCCCTGTATATTCTTTGACAATACCTGGTCATGATCGGCCTCTCCTACCTGGGCAGCTTTATCTTAAAATGGCTGGAAAACAAGATCCAAGGCCAACTCTTGCCACTGTCGCGTAAAAAATAGAAAAATATCGAAAGAAATAGATTAAAAGAATAAAAAGGTATTTCTAAATTGGATGTAAAAAATAATCTCCACAATAATAAGAGCAACCCGCGTAAATTGAATTTGCTTTACCTGGGCCTTTTGCTCTTCGTCACTTTGCTGACCACCCTTTATTTGGCTAGCAGCAGGCAATCTTTGCCTTCTCAGACTGGACCTTCCACGCTGCCCGGGTAGAAGAAATCTACTTGAACCTTAAGTCCGACTCCTTCTTCACCTTTATCGCGGCCAGAACTTTCCACAACACCGGGGCTGCTTCTTTCCTCTTTTACCCATATATTTTCTTTTATCCATGGGCCTTCCTGCGTTTTATTCTTTCCCCGGTCAACGCCTTTTACGCCTGGTACGCCCTGGTAACCTTTGCCACGGCTACAATCAGTTACTTCTCCATGAAGGCATACTCAAAGAAGTCTCTGGCCAGCTTTATTTTCTCCCTGGTCTATACATTTGCCCCTTACCGGCTTTACCTGGGTGGGGCAGTCTTTGGCGAATACCTGCGAATACCTTTCCTGCCCCTGCTTTTCCTGGGCATCTATGAAGTCCTGTGGGGCGACAAGAAAAAATGGTACCTCCTGGCTATCAGCGGGGCACTGGTTGCTTATGCCCACATCCTCTCTGTCTTTTTGAGTCTGGAATTTGCCGTAATCCTCTTTATCATCAAGCTGATCACCAGCCGCGGCATCAGCAAGGATCGGATTAAGTCCCTGCTTTTGTCTGCCGGTGTCTGTGTCTTCCTGGTTTTGCCAGTAATCATGCCTTTTTTCACTGACTTTATCGGCCAAGGGCTCTCCAGTGCCAAGCCTAGCATCAGCTACACCATGGGGCCACGCTACCTGCTCCTCAACTCCTTCTCTGCCCAAAAAGGCTGGAAGCTGAGCTTCATGCTAATGTTAACAATCCTTACTGCCTGGGCCTTTATTAAGAGCCGGCGGAACTGGATCATCTACGGCTTAGGCCTCTTTGCCTGCTTCTTGAGCATAGTCATCAGCTTCCTCAGCTGGCTCGCCCTGCTTATCTACTTGGTCAAGTTCAAGGCCAAATATGCACAATAGAAAAACACAGAAAAAAAGAGTACGTGGAAAATCACGTACTCTTTTTGAAGCCGATTAGTTATCATGATTGTACTGTTGTTTGAACCACCAGTTGATTCTCTAGCCACGGTTGAAACTGGGACCAAGGCAATAGCGCCGTAGTCGTAGGCGTTTCTGTGGCTGGAACCACTGCCAGCACTGTAGTAGCATGGGTCGTAAACCAGGAAGCGGCCATTCTTATAACCAGCAATAACCTTAGCATGATGCTTATCACGAAAGTAAGTTTCGTAGCTAGAGAACCGGGTGTCCACTCTTAACGACAGACTGAATCTCTGCCATGCTGCTACCAGTAATGTTGGTAAAGCCGCTGTCAAACTTCTTCATATAGTTGGTTAAGCTTGATACTGACAGCAAACCGCGGAAGTTGGCGGTTGAGTAAACACCACCGTATTGTGGCAGGTTGTTGTAAGCATATCTCATGTTGAAGGGCCGGCTTTTGATGCTCAAGAGAGTTGCTGAAGACGCAACCGCGCAGCCTTCTGGCGTTTTATCATCGAAAGCCATATTTGCAATAACAGTATCTCAATTTATCTATTTTTTATTCCTTTTATCTTTTTACGTAACTTAACTCCCAGCTTTTCAATGCTAAAGTAAAACTTGTCCAAGAATACGCTGGCAAAAACTGTAATAGCAAGTAGAGTTAAGTATGCCACGATCGGGTTTCTTGACCAAAAAACAACTATCGCGAATGGATAAAAGTAATAGAAAAAGAATGTATGAGTCAGCCATATGTTTGTGCTTAGTCCCCCGAAGAATTGCATAACCTTGCACAGTGGTTTACACAAATCAAGCAAGAGAATACACCCTGTCATAAAAACAGGGGTGATAATTAACATCATATCGCTAAGATTACTGAAAACTTTTTCTTGAAAATAAAAGGCTGAAACAATTAGCATCAAACCGATTAAAGCCCTATTGATAGAACTATAGCTACTAAAGAGGCTGCGAATACTTGCGAAGATATCATATTTTCCAAAGACGATTCCAAACAAATATGCACAAACAAAGGTATCTGGCATAAACAGCTGTGTCCACAGGTAACTAGAAGCCAAGCTGCTAAATGTATCCAATTTGATCAAAGCTGGCAAAAACTTGACTGTAATCACTGAAATAAACAAAACCAGACCAGTCTCCACATAAACAATGTGAATCTTCTCTGTCAAATAATAGTAAATGGTGCCGAGTAGAATCGCAGCAATGAATGCGCGAATAAACCACCACTCACCATTATAAGTTGCTGCGTAACCTGTTAGGTTCTGGATGAACTTATCAAAGGAAAATCTGGCAAAACGATTCCACATAAACGCTTGTGTATATTTCGGTTGCCGGCTAAAAAAGAGAAAACCAAGTGGAACGAATATAAAAAAAACACGCCAATAGACTCTATACAGCCCCCAAACCTTTTTGAGAAAATGAAACTTATTGGCTTGAATCTGCTTAGCCAGACCTAAACCACCAAGAAACATGAATATTGCTACGCATATCTTACCAAAGCTGCCGACCAGAATTAGATGCTTTAATCCTGAAGAGGAAACGGCAAATTCGTATTTTTGGGGAATCCGATCTGGAAAGGCCATACTATGGTGCATCAACATAAGTAAAATGGCTACACCTTTCAATGCTTTGGTGTCCTGCCGTGAAAATTGCCACTTGTTTACATTCAATATTCTTACCTCATCTATATATTTTAGAGTGTCATCCCTACTATATCAAAGAATTAACTAACATTAAGTTCTAATCTCAATAAACAGTCGATACAATGCGTACGCTGTTCCATACCTCTTCCATGGCTGGTTTGCTTAAAGTAATTATGATATACTAGTACGTTAGTATTAGCTACATTACTCTTATTTGTTACTCAATTTACTAGTCTTATTATTTATGCGATTTCTTAGAAATGAATCTACACAAGAGAATGGGAGGAAATATAGTTGAACAATTTCTACAGTATGGCTGACACTACGCTCACTTTAAAAGAGCTGGCCAAGCTAATCTGGAAGAATCTGCTGCTGATCGTTATCGTCACAGCCTTGTTTGGCGGCCTGGCTTACGGGACCGCCAACTACTTGCTTCCAGCCAGATACACCGCCAGCATGGATTTCGTGGCCAAGGGCAAAATCACGCAAGGCGGCTTTACCAAGTGGCAGGCCAGAAGCCAAAACGAGCAGGCAGCTAACGGTTTTCAAAATATTGCCATCAGCCCTGGCGTCATCGATCATACCACCAATGAAATTGACAACGTTTCGCCAGCGGCTCTGCGCGAGAACATTACCGTCTGTTCCACGCCCCGATCCAACACTTATACCTTGACTGTCACTAGTTCTTCGCCTGAAAAGGCCAAAAAGAAGCTTAAGGTTGTAGCCAAAAACTTCAAGAAAGAATTCAAACTTGAATACAAACAGGGCCGCAAGGCTATGCCAACCAAAGAGATGAGGCGCATGTACTCAAAGCCAATCCTGCCAACTGTCCTGGTCAAGTCCATCAAGTTCAAAGATAAGACCAGAGTAGTGAAGAGCTACCCGAATGTCAAGTTTGCAGCAGCAATCGGCACAGCAACTGGCTTCTTGCTAGCAACTTGGGGATCAATTTACTGGCGCCTGCGCAGAAGTTACCGATAAGGAGGTTAGCGTGAAGTCTATCAAATCAGCCGGTGACCACTTTTTCGCGGTCATGGCCTATATCATCGTCATTCTGTCAATCATGTCTACAACAGTCATGTGGAACTATTTAAAGGGAGCTTTTATCCCCATCGGGACTTACCGCTACTTATTACTAGCAATTAGCCTTCTTTTGGTTTTGGTAACTAACTCTTATAACTTCAAGGATCTGCCCTTTATCACCTTGATAATCTGTTACTTGCTGGTTTTCATCTTCTTCTCACAAATTAATCCTTTCAAGTACTTCTCAAATCTCTGCATGCCATTAACGGCATCGCTTTTGATTGTCTTCGTCTACTACCAGCATGGCAAGGGAAATCTGCTGTTAGCTAGCTATGCAAATATCGTCTTAATCGTAGCTGGCGTATCACTCTTCTTCTACTTCTTTGGCAGCATTCTGGGCCTGCGGATCGGAGCAATTGATACCAACTATTACTGGGCTGACACCCCCCACTTCACGACTAGCTACTGCTACCTTTACTTCCACCAGCCACTTCAAGACCAAATATACTTGGGCCATCACGTAATCAGAAATACAGGGATCTTTACTGAAGCTCCGGGCTACACCCTCTTCCTTTTGGATGGCTTGATCATCGAGCTTTTTGTTAAAAAGTCCAAGACCTTCTGGCGGATTGGCCTTATCCTGGTTACTTTACTGACAACCTTATCCGCAACCGCAATCCTGCTCGGGGCTTTGGCAGTCTTGATTTCCTTCTTACAATACTTGCAAGCGCAAGGAAAGCTCAACTTGAAGATCGTCATTCCCGTCTTCCTGCTCTTGCTGGTCTTAGGAGTTATCGTTATCCGAATCAGAAAATCCGGTGGTTCGTCTTACTCAGTCAGAGTTGATGACCTGCGCATCGGCTTGACTCTCTGGAGCCAAAATCCGGTCTTCGGGGTAGGCTTTGGCAATGAAGGGGCCTTGATCAAGATGTTTGCCTTCCACCGGGCCAACAACGGTCTGAGCATGGGACTGACCACCTTGATGGCTACTGGCGGGCTCTACCTGGCTCTTTACTTCCTGGTGCCATTCTTTACCACCCTCTTTGCTCCAAGTCGCCGCTACCTGTTACCAATCAGTATTTTATTGCTGCTGGAAATCATCATCTCCAACATTTCCACTAACCCAGTCTACTTAATGGCCATGGCTCTTCTCTGGTATGCCGTTTTAAACGATATTAGAGAGCAGGGAGCTTTTGCTGGGACTAACTATACCAGCCTGTACTTTTAGGACTGCAAAAAGGATTTTTAGACATTAAAAGAGCATTCCGCTGGGAATGCTCTTTTACTTTACCGATTTACTTTTTATCGTGGTCCGGATCAGTGTCCAAATCATCGTGAGACAACTTGCTTTCTTCAGTTACCTCGTTTGCGTCATACAGATCATGCTTAATCTTGGATGAGCTGATCTCAGGGGTTCTTGGCAGGTAAACAACGTTGACGCCTTCTTCTTTCAAGAAGTCGAACTTGCCCCTCCAGTCATCCCCCATGACAAAAGTGTCAATGTGGTATTCGTGCATGTCGCTGCGCTTTTGGTCCCAGTCATTTTCAGGGATGACCAGGTCAACGTAGCGGATGGCTTCCAGTAGCTGCTTGCGCTGTTCATATGAGAAGTAGGTCTTCTTGTGCTTGGAATTCCAGTTGAACTCATCAGTAGATAAGGCAACGATCAAATAATCGCCCTGGGCCTTGGCTCTTCTAAGCAGGTTGATGTGGCCGTAGTGCAGCAGGTCAAATGTTCCATAAGTAATTACGCGTTTCATAACTGCTCCTTGTCCCCCTATTTTAGGTATTCCTTGTAAGACTTGTCGGGATCAAAGATGACTGAACCATGGATTGATCCGCCTCTGACAAAGATGTTCCACTTGCCGTACTGCTTAGTCAGCAAAGGATCGTAATCCTTTGGGATCGGCACGCTGAGCAGCTCAAACGGCACTCTGACAGGATTGGCCACATACTCGCGCTTCCAGCAGCACTTTTCTGTCTCCAACATGACCATCATGACCTCTTGGGTAGCTTGGTCATCATACTTGGTGATTTCCTTGGCAAAGCGGTCGTAATAAATGTTTCGCCCACCGCTCTTTTTCTTTTCAAAAAAGAACTTGGTATAAAGCAAAAATTGCTTTAATCCAGACAGATTCTTGTTCGGATATCCGTTGCAGTAGTTGTAAAATTGCCGAGCCCGGTGTTTGAGCTGGTTGACGCTTTTGACAAAAGCTTGCCGCTCTTCCGGATCATCTGGCACATTGTCCAATGGGAAGATATCGATAAAAATCCCCTGGTTGAACTGGTAGTGAAAGTACTCCTCAGACTTTAAGATTGCAGTGGTAGCCGAATTACGCAACTGTGCATGCCCTCGTATAGATCCTGTATCCGTTTCTTCAGTCTGAAAAAAATAGGGTTTCGTAAATTCTTGACTGGCAACTTCGCAGAGGCGTTCAAAGTCCTTCCTGTACATCATCAAATCGATATCATCATCCCAAGGAATATAGCCCTGGTGACGAACAGCGCCTAAGAGAGAACCACCGGACAGATACCAGGGAATATCATATTTCTGGCAGACTCGGTCCAGCTGGTCCAGAAGATCCAGTTCCACGGCCCAGACCTTCTTCATCTCCGGGCTGACTGTATAGTCGTTTCTGACTTCTTCTTTAAAAAAATCTTCTGAGAGCTTGAGCTTAATATTGTCCATTTTCTTTTCTAAAATCTCCCTTATCCCCTGCCCAAAATCTTCTTAAGCAGGCCAACAGAATCATCCTTCATAATAAATAAGGTCGCCAGGTAAGTACCCGCGCCTAAAACAAATTGGATGCCCAGCTTGATGATGCCAGGATTGCCAAATGGATTCAAGGCCAGGATGACTAGCATCATCAGAGTTCCGGCAATCAGCTTCTTCCAGATCACCTTGCCAATATAAACCGACTCTAAGTAGCCATTGTCATGGCAAAGGTAAAGCAGGCTGATTGTCAATTCCGCGATGATTGAGGCAAAAGTTGCCCCGGCACTGGCAAAGCGTGGAATCAAGAACAGGTTCAAGACAAAGTTGACGACTGCCCCGATGATAATGTAAACCGCGCTCTGCTTCCGCAGGCCAGCCGGGTTGTAGTATTGCGAACCCAGACAGTTGGAAATCCCGATGATCACGATCTGCGGGCTGAACAAACGGAGCAAAAGTGCCACCTTATCCCAGCCGTGACCGAAGAAGACCGGCACAAAGGTATCCGCAATTCCGAGCAGGCCAAAGCCGATCCCCACTCCGATGAAAAGGATATAATTTATGGATCCTTGGATCCGCTGCTTGATTTCCTTCTCATTCTTCTTGGCAAACAAGTATGAAATTCTGGCCCCCAGGACATTGTTGACGGCGGTAAAGGTCACCGCCTTGGTCAAATTGATGATCTTGGTTGCCTGCTCATAGTAGGCGTTTTCCGTGTTGTTCTGGGTCATGAAGCCGATCAAGGTCTTGTCCATATAAGTATAGATAGAGGTGGCAATGGTCGGAATAAAGTAGATCAGAGTTTCATGGAAGTGCCGTGTCAAGTTGGCCAGTTTGATTGGAACTTTTACGACGAACTTATGCAACTCCAGCCACATAGACATGGTCCCCAGCAAGGTCGTCCCCGTCATAATGAAGACGTAAAGGTTGGTATCCTTAGGGCTCTTGACAAAGAGCAGAATCAAGATAACCCCAGCCACCTTGACCAGGGCGTTCTTGGTCACAGTGTACTGGAATTGTTCCAAGCCGTCAAAGAACCAGGAGATGTCCAGCATAGTGTTGAACAGGTTCAAGGTCAAGATAAGGAACATAACCCGGTAGTGGCTTTGAAAGCCTAGGTAAATTCCCCATAACAGCAGCATGGCCAGGGAGGTAAAAACACTCAGCAGCTCAATCTCCCAAAAAATCTGGCTCCGCTTTTTAACATCGTTGCGGTTGCGGGCAATTTCCCGCATCCCATATGAAACCGTCCCCAAGGCCGCGACCAGGGAAAAGTAGGTCTGAATTGAGGAAGTCCAGCTGTAGGCCCCAATCCCATCAGTCCCGATGACTCTGGAAACGTAAGGTGCCGTAACTAATGGTGTAATTATAGATAAGACCTGATATAAGGTACTAATGAATATGTTTTTCTTAATGCTCGGATTATTCATTTACGCTCTCAATCTAATAAAAGCTACTGTCGAACCGTAATACCATACAAATTAAGCTGCCACTGTGACAATTACCATACGGTCTTACTATTTTTAATACCTTTAACAAGATTTTTTCGTCATCAGGATAGTAGCTAGGGCTATATCTTAACCAAGCCGTTTTTACTTTTCCAAAGCTTTAACTGCTTTTTTCAAAGCAACCTTGGTGAAGTCGCCTCTTCTGAGCTTTTTAGCTACTTCTCTCGCATTGATCGCGAAGTGTTCGTATTCTTCTTTTGTCACTTTATTCAGGACTTTTGGCAGATCATTCAAGGAGTCAATAGTTAGTCCGAGATTGTTATCAATGATGAAGCTAGCTTCAGCTGCTTGGCTCCAAATGATAACTGGCAAAGCTGAAGCGAGATACAGTGACAGTTTATGAGGATTGTTATATCGTAGGTAATTGCCAAAGGCGCCATCACAAGTCTCAATGCTACTACCGTCCCAAATTAATCCAAAGCCTGAATTTAATTGATTTGGAATCTCATCAGCTGGAAAAGCGCCATGATACTCAACATTTTTGTAAGCATCTAGAGTAAAATTTAACCCATAAAGATTAAATTTTGCATCTATCTTTCCAATATCTTTCAAATATTGTGTCTTACTTACATCCAGATTACCAGCAACTGAAACGGATCTCTCAAATTTAGCATGGTTAATTTCACCATTTGGAATCAAATAGTCAAATATTTTTAGCGTAACCAATTTCTTTGGGTCAACACCACGATCCTCAAAAAATTTTTTCATGGAATCGTTGTGAACGATCAAGCAATCAGCATACTTAAGCATCTGGTTGAAATCTTCCTCAAAAAATTTACGATAGTAAAACTTTCTCAATTCTTCAACGTCATGTACCAAATAAATAAACTTAACGTTCTTTTTATTCTTAAGTTTAGCTAAGGTTTCCTCACGTCGCAATTGAGAGTTCTGCGACGGTGCTTGAAAAAGTACAATAGAGTTCGGCTCAATCTGCTTGTAAAGTTGGGGCCAGGCAAAATAGTAATGTAACTGTCGGCGTACTCGAGATATGATATCCATCTTTTCAGAACATACTCGGACCAATCTTAGACTTTCAAACCCTGCAGCTGCAGCAATTTGGTTGATATCTGATGGTGCCTTGCCAGAAGCCGTTTCATCGGAACTGTAGACATCAAAAATCTGATACTTTTTCATTAGTACTTTTCTTCCTCTAAACTAAAATAAAAATGAATAGATACTTTGCTTACCGTGCTGACATTTGCGTTTTGTACCCGAAATAGTCCATCCATACAAGTCTATGCCCGAGTTACGAATAATTATGAGTTATATAATTCGATAAAGGCGGTAACTGTATCCGTAATATCCATCTTCTTCCGTGACAAAATATCATAATTATCACAGTGCCCCAATTTCAAGTCAGTAATTACCTGCCGACACCAAGCCGGCAAACTTTCTTCGTCTATTGGCAAAAAGTCTACATTATCAGTCATTTTTGCTTCGCAAGTGATTTGGTCCGAAAAGATCACTGGAACTCCCGCAGCCTGAGCTTCTACTCCAACAATTGGCAGTCCCTCAAAATGCGATGGTAATAAAAAGACATCCATAGCTTGAAATAATTCGCTAGTGTTAGAACTTAATCCGTAAAAAATAACTTGTTTATCTAACCCTAGTTCATGTACTTGCTGACGGCAAACGTCTGCGAGATCCCCTTTTCCAACCAAAAGTAACCGAGCTTTAGGATCCTGCGCGTAAACTTGAGCAAAAATTTGTATTAGGTATTGATGATTCTTTTGATATGCAAATCGACCAATATGCCCTAAAACGTGCTTCCCTGACAGGCCAAGTTTATTTCGCACGTTCTTTCTGACAACAGAATCATAGCGAAAAGCAGCTAGGTCTACTCCATTCATAATTTTAATAATTTGTGACTTAGGCACACTCGGGAACATCCAATCTGAGGCCAAATCAGAAACTGATACATAACGGTCCGCTAACTTTACTAATCTGCCCCGAAAACTCTTATGAACAAATCGCTTGAGCTGACGATGTTCTCCATCCACCTCGCTCGCATGCGAGTGCAGAATTATTTTGGCTCCGCTGTCAGCCTTGTAAGCGGCCAATGCCGTAACGTACAATTTGTTAGCCACATCGCCATGAATATGAATGTAATCATAGTTTCCATTCTTTACCACTTTTTGTAAATTTTCGTAGTACTTAAACTGCTTACGAATTTTATTACCAGGATAACCAATGTAATAAACCTGCGTCCCCAGCTGGTTTAAATAGGAAATATTGTCCTGCGATTCAAATGGTTCAAGACAGGCTAGATCGATCTGATAGTTAGCAGGCTTATTTTCAATTACCCGTTTGATTAAGGAATATACCCCACTATAACCATTGTCATCAACATTGACTTCTAGAATTCTTTTAGTCATTCTTTTCCTCAACATACTCAATTTTCGGTCTGAAAAAGATCCCTTGAATCGAAGCACTTAAAATCACGCCAAGCTTCTTCAACTTATGTGGATTGTTAGTAAAAATAACCCGCAACATGTGGTAATTGACTTTAGCAAATTGCCGCAGTCTCCCCTTCATACCATTCTCTCTGGCAATAACACACTCATTTCGGTAAGCAAACTTATAGCGTCCAATACGATCCCCCCGCTCTTTAGCAATATTTGATCCATTGTTGTCCTTTGTCTTGTGAATGACCTGACTCTTACCGACTACATAGCACGGATACTTTTTGGACAACCTGTTGGAATATTCTACATCATCTCCCCAAATGAAGAAATCTTTGATTGGTAAGCCAAGTTCCTTAACAGTTGCAGATTTGACAAAAAAGGAAACAAAAGTTGAATAATATGTTCTTACTAAACCGTCAGATAAATATTCTAGATCGCTAGTCCAATCTTTAATCAGTTTTTGCCGATTCATCACACACGGTTGTCCATCAATCCAAAAGACAGCACTGGATAAGTAGCCGTAATTTCCTTTGAGCAGGTGGTCAGCTCGAAGCAATTCTTCTAACGCATTCTTTTTTACAATCGCATCATCATCCATTATCCAGATATACTTGTAACCAGCTTCATAGGCTTGCCGCATTCCGAAATTAAATCCTCCAGCACCGCCCAGATTATTGCCTGTATTAAAATAGACAATTTTGTTTTGAGCAATGTAATCAGTAATATATTCTTTAGTGCCATCTGTGCTTGCATTGTCGACAACTAACACGTCAGCTTCCGGTAAGCTCTGTGACAGTAACGCATCGATAGCTTCTTTAAGTAATTTTTTCCGATTATAAGTTACAACAACGGCAGCAACAGATTTCAAATTTACTAAATCCTTTCACTAATTATTAGTATTTTCTACGGGTCGTTTTTCTGACTTGATAAACAACCTTCACCTTAGAATAGGAGAATCAAAGTGATATATATATCACTTTATTAACGCCCACTTTACAAACTAGCTTATAACAAGCACTGGATACGAATTGTGTCAGATCAGCTATCTACCCAAACCGCTGTATACATGGCCGCGATAACTAACACGCACGATTACTTACCGAATTCCTCACTAACAGCTTCCAAAGCAGCCGCGATGACCTGGTCCATGTTGTAGTACTTGTACTGACCCAGGCGGCCGCCGAAGATGACCTTGGCATCTTCTTTGTCAGCCATTTCCTTGTACTGAGCGTACAAGTCGTTGTTTCTGTCATTGTTGACCGGGTAGTAAGGTTCATCGCCCTTGTGCCAGTCAGCTGGATATTCCCGGGTAATGATGGTCTTGTCCGGGTCCCCCTTGCCAAATTCGAAGTGCTTGTGTTCAATGACGCGGGTATAAGGCGTTTCTGCGTCGGTGTAGTTGATCACCGCATTGCCTTGGTAGTTACCCACGTTCTTTTCTTCAGTTTCAAAACGGAGAGACCGGTATTCCAGTTCACCCAACTTGTAGTCAAAGAATTCATCGATCGGACCAGTGTAGACGACTCTGTCGAACTTTTGCAGGTACTCGTCCTTCTTGGCAAAAAAGTCAGTGTCCAGTTCAACCGTGATCTTGTCATCCTTGAGCATGTTTTCCACCAGCTTGGTGTAGCCGCCCTTAGGAATCCCCTGGTAGTCGTCGTTAAAGTAGTTGTTGTCGTAAATCAAACGAACTGGCACCCGCTTGATGATGAAGGCCGGCAGTTCAGTTGCCTTTCTGCCCCACTGCTTTTCCGTGTAGCCCTTGATCAGCTTTTCATAAATGTCGCGGCCAATCAAAGAAATAGCTTGTTCTTCCAGGTTTTGCGGGGTCTTGCCCGCCATTTCAGCCCGCTGCTCGTTGATCTTGTCCATGGCTTCTTGCGGCGTCCGGACACCCCACATTTGGGTAAAGGTGTTCATGTTGAAAGGCAGGTTGTACATCTTGCCCTTGTAGTTGGCTACCGGGCTGTTGGTGTAGCGGTTGAATTCCGCAAACTGCTGGACATATTCCCAAACGTCCTTGTTGGAAGTGTGGAAGATGTGGGCACCATACTGGTGGACCTGGATGCCGTCAATTTCCTTGGTGTAGATATTACCGGCAATGTGGTCACGCTTTTCAATCACCGTAACTTCGTGGCCCCGCTTGGCTGCTTCGCGCGCAAAGACAGCACCGAAAAGACCTGCACCAACTACTAAATACTTGCTCATACTTGTTTTGCTCCTTTTATTTAAAAGTGGGTCTGCTTCTTGCCGATACCAAGCTTGCGCTTGATCAGGTTGTAGCCCTTCTTGATTACCGCTTCACCGCCGATTTGCCCCCAAGGCATTTCAACGAAGTCCTGCTTGGTCGTGTAGAGCCAAACATCCAGCAGTCTTTCGGAAATGTAGCCATAGACCCGCTGGTCCTGGACAGAGTAGCCGGAAATATCGATTTGCCCTTCCAGCTTGCTCAAAACGCCAAAAACAAACTCACAATAAGACTCAAAGGCTGGCCGTTTCATGACAAACATATTGAACATGTGGGCACTGCGCCGCTTCATCATCATGTCAAAAGCCGGCAGATAGTCTGGATAGGCATCCGCGATAATGTCACGGGTCTTGTCCAGAGGCTCTGCCGGATGGGCATGAATGTAGTGGTCATAGTTGCTTTCGATGTAATAATTCCGCTTCTTCGGCACGATCACGTCGTGGTCAGCCAAAAAATGCTCGTAGTCGGCTCCTTTAGCCACGTGATCCAGGTCATAAGGCTTGGATACATAAAAATAGCGGCGGTAATGCACCAGGCCAATTGCGTCAACGTCTTTCAAGTTCTTCCAGGCCCAGTAAACTCCGGTTAGTTCAGAGTAATAAGGATTCCTGGCAGAGATGTTGTCTCCTTCGTCATCGCGTTGGTAGGCAATACCTGCTTTGTAGTTCTTAACCGCCCCGACCAAGACCGGCAGATAGACAGAGTCGTCCGGCATCGGGAACTGCTTGTGGGCCGCGACTAATACTTTAATTTTCACTAAGTTTCCCTCTGTTTTAGTAAGCCCCTTCTTTTTTGAAGATGCTGAAGATTGTCTGAAAGAAAATTTTTACGTCATAGGTAAAAGAGATATTGTCGATGTATTCCAGCTCAACGTCGCAGCGCTCCGGGTAGCTGATATTGCTCCGGCCCGTTGCCTGCCAAAGTCCCATGGCCCCAGGTCTGACTGAAAGGAACTTATCCTTGCGGTTGCCATATTCAGCCAATTCTTTTTCAACCACCGGGCGGGGGCCGATGATGCTCATATCACCTTTAAAGATATTAACGAACTGCGGCAACTCATCAACTGAGGTCCGCCGCATCCAGCGGCCAATCGGCGTGATTCGCGGATCTTCATCAGCCAGCAGCTTATAGTCGTTGGCCACGTACTTTTGGTAAAGTTCTGGATCGCTTTTGAGAATTTCTTCAGCGTCCATCTTCATTGACCTGAATTTGTACATTTTAAAAGGCTTGCCGCCTTTGCCAATCCGTTCTTGAGCAAAGAAGGCGGATCCGCCATCCCGGCTCTTGATCAGCAGTGACAAAACTAAGAAGACTGGTGAAAAGACGATTAAGGCCAGCAAACTGCCGACAATATCTAAGAATCTTTTCACGTACCGATATGCTCCCAGCCTAGTCTCTCCATCAAAACCATTGTTATCTGTCATTATCTTCGAGCTCGACATATTAAAATCCCTTTATTATATTATCATTTCGCTATTATCATAATATAGCAACAGTACACACAATTTTAATCAACAGTATACCATCTTTGTTTGCTTATTCCAAAACTTGCTTAAGCGTTTTTGGCCTTTTTACTTAATTTCCAATAATTGACCAGCTATTTTATCGATGATCGCCTTATCTACTTCAGCATCAAATTTCCTGGAAAAAAGGTGGCCCTGCCGGCGGGCAGCCAGCAAAGTCTCATAATCCTTCTCCCGCCAAACGTAAGGACTTCCGTCCCACCAATTAATATAGCGGAGGCTGCCTTGGAATTCTTCAGGCCGGTCGTGAACCGGCCGGTCATAGTAGATTCTGTCTTTGAATTCCGGATAGATGTTCAGCATCGTTGGCACCAGCAGCTCATCGACCAGGAAGCCCCGGGCAAACATCGTTCTGATCCGGTCATCTTCCCGCAGCAAGACCTGGACCAGGTCATTTTCCAAACTGACCCAGTTGGAACCAAAGGCCAGTGTTCCAGCGAATTTCTTCCTTACTGGAAAGACCCGCTGCTCTGCCTTTTCGATTTTTCTAAAAAGCCGCATGGCCTTGTTTGGCTGCCGGAAGTTATGGGTGAAATGATATTTCTGCACCCGGGCCAATAACTGTGCCCCATTTTTCTGGGAACTGTAGGTAATGAATTCCTTGCCAGGATGAGCGGCAAAAAAAGCATGAATCTCATCCTGATTAGCCAGCGGCAAGTCCAAGCCAGACAGCAGATGGTAATAGGCATATTTGCCTGGAGCTGCTCCTTGGAAAAGCCGCATTTCAGCTTCAATCTGCGAATAACTACCCCAGTCGATGACCAGGGGCGAGACACTGAAAAGCGTGGCGTAGTTCAGCTGAAAGTCACGCGGATAGCCCACGCTTTTTTGTCGACCAAGAGATAAATATCGTTACGGCTGTCATCAAGCAGAGTCAGCAAGGTCTGCAACTGACCCGGGTTGCGGTTGGCGATGATTAAGTAGGCATGTTTCTACATTTTTTCACTTTTCAATAACACACTTAAACTTCCCACTTACAAAAGTGGGAAGTTTAAGTTAGTAATTAATAGCCGGTACTGTTGTTTTGATCATTGCCGGCTGAGTAGCCGCCAGTAGTGCCGGAATCAGCGCCATTGCCGGCTGCTGCCCCATTATCGCTTGGGCCAGCGGTGTTACCAGCCCCGCCGGTAGTATCGCTGTCAGTTGTCGTGCTGCTTGAGCTCGAACTGCTGCTTGTTGACGTATCGATTGAATCAGTGCTTACCGTCTTTGTCTTGAGGCCCAGTGTCTTTCTGATCAAGTTGCTGATTCTCTGCCGTTCAGAAACAGAAATCTTCTGGTAGGAAACCCCGTCTTGCATGTAGCTAGTGCCGTGAGTGTAGTCAGTCTTCAAATCCTTCGTGGCTGCCAGGTAGCGATTCGCCATAGAAGTCATGTCACTGAAAGTCAAGTCAGTTTGCACTTGCTTGGACAGGGAAGAAATGAAGCTGGGGTTCAGCAGGGTTGTCGCGCTTTCAGCCTTCTTCAAGAGAGCTGAAAGGACTTGCCGCTGCCGCTTTTGCCGGCCGTAGTCACCTTCTGGGTCATCATACCGCATCCGGGAATAAGCCAGTGCCTTGGCCCCGTCCATGTGAGTCGTCTTCCCCTTGGTGAAAGTGTAGCCTTCATAGCTAAAGGAAAGAATCGGAGCAATATCAACACCGCCGACCTTGTTAACGATGGTCTTCAAACCGCCCATGTTGATCAAGACATATGCGTTGATCGGGATATTGTAGTACTTCTTCAGAACCTTGGCTAATTCCTTAGCATTGCCGTAAGCGTAAGCCGCGTTCAACTTGGAAGGTGAATTTTCCGGGTAGTCTGGCAAGTTGACCTGCTGGTCTCTTTCAAAGCTGACCAAAGTTGTCTTCTTGGTCTTTGGGTTCAAGACCGCGACCATGATTGAGTCGGTCCGTCCCTTGTAGGTTCTGCCCAAGGCCCCAGTGTCCGTCCCCATCAAAAGAATTGCAATTGGCTTGGAGTTGCTGATAACAGAATTCTTGCTCCCGTTTTCCGCATTCCCCAGACCACCAGACCTATAGGCAGTATCAGCCGCGTTCTTTACAGTATTGTACTCATAGAGGGCAAAGCCGCCGATCGCTACCAGAATGACCGCCATCACGCTCCAGAAGATCCGCATGGCCTTGTTGCATTTCTTCCGCTTGCCGACTCTGGTATTTTTGTCCATATCATTATTCACAGTTTTCACCAGTATCCTATCTATATAGTGATCATTATCTCCATTATAATTAAAATCTCGTTAATTTGATACCATGAATTAGATTTTTAGCTTTTTTAAAAAAGTAGACCCGGCTTGCAAACAGTAAATTTCCGCCATTTTCCGCCTATTCCTTCTTTATGTAATCATGTTAGAATGTCAAAGTTGTTTGTTCTAACACTAAAGTGATTTTGTAAAGAAGAGGAATTTCCGTGAAGAAAGCAATGCAAAAATTAACGGCCCTCCTGCTGGCCTCAGCCAGCTTCCTCGTGGCCAGCCCCGCCAAGGCCAGCAGCCTGGCTGACCGCAACTACCAGGGGCAAAAAGTTATCACCGTCAACCAGGAGCGGCCAACTTTTTCCAAAAAGGCCCTGTCGACTAAAAAGGGGGCCTAGCAGAGCTACCACAAGCTGGACTCTTTAAACCGGGCCGGGGAAGCCGATGCCCTGCTGAACAAGCGGCTCATGCCGGCCAAGGCCAGAAAGCCCCTTTACTGGAACCCAACCGCCTGGCACAACAAGAAGATCGCCGGCGGCTGGCTCTATAACCGCAGCCACCTGATCGGCTACCAACTGACCGGGCAAAACAATAACCCCAAGAACCTGATCACCGGGACCCGGCAATTAAACGACCCGGGCATGCTCAAGTACGAAAACCAGGTGGCCAGCTACATCAAATCCTCCAGCCGGCACTACATCCGCTACCGGGTCAAGCCAATCTTCCGCGGCCGGGAGCTCCTAGCCCGCGGGGTTGAGATGGAGGCCCAGTCCACTGGCTCTAACGCTGTCCGCTTCCACGTCTACATCTTCAATGTCCAGGACGGCGTCAAGCTCAACTATTCAAAGGGTACCAGCGTGGTTACCGGCGCGGCGAAAAAGTCTGCCAAAAAGACAGTAGTTAAAAAGGCCGCTGCTAAAAAATCCACATCTTCTAAAAAGAAGATCAAGACTTCTACCACTGGCCGGATCGTCGGCAACCGCCGGTCCAAGATCTACCACGTTCCAGACCAGGCCGGCTACCACATGAATTCAGCCAACGCGGTCTACTTCCGCACCGAAACTGAAGCCAAAAGAGCCGGCTACCGCCGGGCACTGCGCTAAAGCATATTTATTGTATTTTTGCAAGGGCCTGTGTAATATTGACAGTAGGAAAAGGCAAGAGAGGTGGACCTACCTTTTCCTGTAAAGGTTTTATATCATGCTCTTTTCTTATTGCATTTTTACACACATACTCTTTCATCTTATTTGTACATGGTACAATATGTTGGCATATCGGGCGACTCATTTCAAACACTTCTAACATCTTTCGCATTTTTACCGATTCCTTTCTATTCATAAAATGTATCGAAGCCATATGCCATCCCCTTTTACATCAAAGAGGAGTCCCAACCGCGGGTTGGGGCTCCTTTTTTGCTCTATTCAGCTTTCTTCTTGCTCGTTTTTCTTCTTGCTCGTTTTCTTCTTTTCCGTCTTCATCTTCTTCACCGGCAGCGGGCTCTCTTCCAGCTTGTTCAAACTGATCTGCCGAAGCAGCTTCTTGAAGTGGGCTTGGCTGCCGATTTTTTCTATTTGCCCCCGGTTCCCCTTGAACCAGTAAACGCCACTAGCGTCTGCAAAGAGGCAGACCATATCAGAACCCGCGTAAGCGCCGGTCAAACTTCCTTCCGTCCCACCAATCGCCACTTTTTTCCGGTAAAAATAGCGCGGCTTGACCCCGCCAACCGGGAAATAGCTAGGCAAGCTGTTTAAAGTAATCCGGCCGTTAGCTGCTACCGCCAAAACCAGCAGGTCACTCACTGCCTGCCCGGTCTGGTTGTCGATCTTTAGCTGGAGCTTGCCGCTCTTTTCTTCTGTCTCCCAGACGTTTAATCCCGCGGCCGCGCTGGCTGCTGGCAGGTCTTGGTTGGCCTGCCTAAGTGCCTGGTTTTCCTTGGCCAGGCGGGAATTTTTCTTCTTTAAACTGGAATTGTCACTCGCCAATTTGTCCAGGCGCTTTTTGATGCTGGAAGCTTCCTGGCTCTTGGTCCGGCTGGCCTGGTAGAGCTGGCCGGCCAGCTGGCTGTTTCTCTGGGTCTGCTTGGCAGCTTGCGCGCTCAGCCAGACGCTGGCTCCCATGGCGGCAAAGCCCACCACCAGAGCCAAGACCGTCAGCCAGGTCAGCCAATTCTTCTCCTTCATCATCTTATCCCCCTTATATTTTTAACATCACTCTTTCATTATACTGCTTCCTTTAAAAAGGCTTCCGCTCCCTGGATAAAAGAAAAAGGCGGGAACTTCCCGCCTTATTGAGCATCGCGCTCGGCAATATCCCAGCGCATCAGCTTCTCAATGATGTCAATATATTCCCGCGGCACCTGCTGGCCCAGATAGGTCAAACGGATATCGCGGTCGGTCAAGTCGACCACCCTGCGGTCTGCCTGCTCCAGCATTTCTACCGGCAGCCCGGCCAGAATGCTGTTCCTGGACACGCCAAAAATATTCGCTATCTTATCAACAGCCTTCATCCGCGGTACCTTGCGGCCAACCTCCCAATTAGAGATGGTCTGCTTGCTTACTCCCAAGGCCAGGGCTAGCTCCTGCTGACTCATCCCCCGCCGCCGGCGCAGGTCTCGCAAATACTTGCCAATCATGTTCTTTTCCATCCAAAGTCACCACCTAACATAAGCATAACATAAGTTGTAGTAAAATGAAATGTTTATGAGAGTTTTTTGCCTTTTTTGAGAAAAGAAGAGAAAAGATAAAAAGAAGCCTGCTTCCGCAGACTTCTTAATTAACTTTATTACTTGGTCATTTCTGACTTCTTTTCCCGCAGCATCAAGGCGTCAACGGTTTCCCGGGCATCAGCACCGCGGTTGACCACGGCGTCAACGGCGAAGACGATTGGCATTTCCACGTCATACTTGTCAGCCAGTTCCAAGGCAGCTGGAATGG
>PPYF01370311.1_pt1 | contig 39250 bp, 36 predicted proteins | sample 1559871 | NCBI WGS metagenome assembly PPYF01 (sample SAMN08240021, study PRJNA423297) | Human gut metagenome, whole genome shotgun sequencing project.
CTCTGCATCGTTCGCGAGGGAGTACCCCGCCTCTGCGAGTGCCTGCGGCAGATCCGCCAGCAGGGTCGACGGCTCCTCGCGCGGCGCATCGAGGAGATCAAAATCATGGATGAGTCGGATGGCGGCGATCTCGCCGAGTGCCTGATCGACGAGCGTGGAGAGCATCCACCACGCGCGGCTCTCGTCCTCCTGCAGGAGCGGCAGGAGCTTTTCACAGTAGACCGTGAGGGCGATCCCGTCGCCGTCCGGCGCGAACCAGACGGCGACATCCGTCATCTCGATGCTGTAGTCGTCCGTGCGCAGGGAAAAGCCAAGAGAGGACGTGCGCCCGACGTGGATGTCCCAGTGCTCGCGCACAGAGGCAGGGGCATGGCACGCGAAATAGACGAGCGGAAAGAGCTTTGCGCGCAGACCTTCGGGCGTGAGGATGAGCTCATATTTCTCGTTGCCCTTTCCGAGCTCGAATGAGACATCGTCAAAGGCGATGTGCAGAGCGGAGCTGCACCGCTCGATGAGCTCCTCGCCGTGATCCGGTCCCGCATCCATCAGCGCGCGCAGCTCCTCCTCCGCCTCGGAGAACGCGAGCCATGCCTCCTGCACGCGGATGCGGAACGGGCGCGAAAAGAGCGGGAGAGAGAGTCCGCGGCGGCAGTCCTCGATCATCTGCTCGGTGTCCTCGTCGCCCGGCAGCGCCGCAAGCGCCGCCTCAAAGTAGGGCAGGGCGCGGCTTTCCTGATCGAGGTAGTAGTAGGCATAGCCCATGCGGAAGTTCCAGACGTGATCGTCGGCAGAATCCTCTGCGTGCGGCGCGAGGAGGTCGATCGCTTTTTTGAAATACCACCACTCGCTCGGCTGCGCGAAGTTGTTGTAGGCGCGCGCCAGCTCGCCATCGAGCTCGGGCGTGCGCTCTGCGGCGGGGATCTCCTCAATCGCCGTGATGATCTTCTCGTAATCTCCGTGATTGTGCCATGCTTGACACTGTTCCAGTAATGTCATCTGCTGCTCCTCTTGTCGGGGTTTAAGTTGCGCTCAGGGCGCCCTATCGGCTCGTGATGCTCGCCGCTTCCCCCGCGCGACGGGGGAAGCGAATATACCGTCATCCAATGCCTCCCCCGTGCGACACGGGGGAGGGGGACCGCGAAGCGGTGGTGGGGGCGCTTGTTCCTAATCCCACCAGAAATACCAAATGTGCGATTTTTTCAAATTTGCGGCGAGCTGGCTGACGCTCATGCCGGGTGTGCCCTGCTCGATGATGTCGCTGCAGTAGGCGTACTGCTCCACGGCGCGCGCGGCGGCGTGCTCCGGCGCGACGGGCGCGGGGACGCGGTACTCAAGCGTGTCGTAGGTGAGGACGGCAGGGACGGCTCTGTCCGTCTCGTACCAGTACTTTGCGACCGCCGTATGCGCGGCGGTATCGGGGCAGTCGTTCCACCCGCCGAAGGGCAGGTAGGTGAAGATCTCCCACGGATGCTTGACGGGGATCTTGGCGAGGATCACGGGATGCGTTTTCCCCGTCTCGCAGTTCCAGTAGGTGATGAGGTCGTCGTTTGCCTCACCCTTCGTATCTTCTTTGACCGTCATGTCCTCCGTGCGCTCGGCACGCCGCGTCATGAGGATCTTTTTGCCGTCCTTGACCAGCTTTTTCGCCATACGCTCGCGGTATGCGATGACGGCGTCTGCGTCGAATTCATAGTCCTCGAACGCGCCCTTTTCCGCCTCGGCATTCATCGTCAGTGCCTCCCAGAGTGTGTCGCTCGGGACGATGATGACGGGGACAATGCCGTCGCGCGCGGCCGTGCGCGTGGCGTAGCTGTACCATGATGTGATCGGGTCGTCGTCCGCCAGCGGCGGGAGGTACATCAGAGAGCAGCTCGCCCTGCTGGCGTTCAGGTACTGCATCGTTGCGATGGCAACGTCGCTCGGATCGGCGTCCACCTGCTCCTCAGTGTTGCGCTTCCACGCATCCCAGTGCCGCTCGATGAGTTCTGCCATCTCCCGATAGAGGCGCTCGTCGAATGGGACGAAGAGATATGCCTCGTCGTCAAACTCCTTCGAGTAGTATTTTTCCGCCCCGAAATACGCAAGGGCGTGATTGTCGACGTCCGATGGGTAGGAGGGAGCCTCGCCGTCATAATAGTAACGCGCGAACGCCGCGCCTTCCGCGTTAAAGAAGCCGCGCATCAGGATTCCGTGCAGCTCGTCGCGGAGAAAGGGGCGCAGGTCTGTCTCCGCCGGATGTTCCTTTACGGCATGGACGGTCGCCTCGTACTCGCGGATGAACCAGTCTGCCATCAGGTCATGCAGGATGCACCACCGCAGGTAGACCGCCATGTGGCTGTACGCCGTGATCTCGTCCACGGGCAGCTTCTTCTCGTGCAGGCTGGAGAGATGCCACTCTGCATTGTCCATCACGAGATCCTCAAAGTCCTCAGGGGCGCATGCACTGCGCCGCTGTGGATCGACGACGAAGCTCACGTGCCGCTCGTCAAAGAGGTTCAGCAGTTCCTTTGCACTGCGGTCGAATTTGTAGTTGAGCTCGTCGCGGTAGAGCGGGATGATCTGATAGAAATTGACCTCGTCGCCGTCCGGCAGGGGACAGACCGTGTTGTCTCCCTTTACCTGCGCCCCGATGATCAGGGAGGCGGTCAGCTTGGTGTTCTCGGCGTAGTTGTTTGTCCTGCTGTCGATGGTATGCCCCCAGCCGAGCCATGTATCATCCTCGATCGGCAGACGTGCGAGGCTCTTCAGAAGGCGGATCGGCCAGTAGTGCTCCTCGTCGTCCTCGTGGATCTTCCAGTCGGACGGCAGGGCGATCGCGAGCTCGGCACGTTCGAGCTTGTACTCGGCGAGCTCTTTTGGCACGTTCATGCGGTGCGCCCCCATCCCGAGGGTGACGAGCATGTAGTAGTTCCGTTCCTCGGTCGGATCGACGATGCAGATGTCCAGATGGATATCGGGCGAGACAATCTCGTGAAAGACGTTTGCATACGTGCCGAAGTTCGTCTCAATGAAGTCCTCGACGGCAGTCATCTCCTCCTCGGTGTAGACCTCCGTGGGCACGGGCTTTTTTCCATGCGAAGAATTATTGCGGACGATTTTTTTCATTGTGTTCTCCTTTATGACTGAGGAGCAGGCTCTCCAGCATCGTTTCCAGAAGGCTTGTCGGTGTGATGATGAATCCCTCCGCCGTGATCATTTTGTTGAAGAAATCGACGGAACGGTCGTGGTCGATTATGGCGCACCTCACGTCTGCTGGTGCTGCATGGAGACAATCTGACAGTCGGGGCAGAACTCGATGTAGAGCGTGCCCTCCATATAATCCGTCAGCGCATCCCAATGAATCTGCATGAGGTACTTCATCGGCTGCCCGCAGTCGGGGCAGGTCGTATATTCCCAGTCCTGCCACCAGAGCGCAAAGCCGCCGAGCGTGCAGACATCCTCGAAGCGTGCGCCGTAGAACAGAGGAACAGGCGTCTCGCCGAGGATGAGATCGTTCTCAAAAATCCTGACAAGCTCCTCTTCGATATACGTGGTATCGCCCGCATCCTCGCAGGAAAGCACCTCGCTGCCGCCGTCGAGCGCATAGCGGCTCAGCCTCGGTCCCTCATACGAAACGCAGTTTGGGCAGCAGGTCGCTGTGAGGATGCCGTCGATGCCGAGGAAGTGCAGACGCGCATCCCGTCCGTCGAGGACGAGCATATCCGCCATGCGGCTGCCGCAGTGCGGACAGTTCTCCTCCCGTGGTCGGGCAATGCGGACGGGCGAGCGGCGGAGCTCTTCCTCCGATGCGGCGTGCACCAGCGTATAGCAGGTGTCGAAATTCAGCGTGCGCCGTCGCCCCTCACGGTCGAATGTCCAGCCGCCGCACTCCGCATAGACAGAGGGGTTGACGTGCAGCTTCCCGCGCCACGGGCGCGGATTGCATTCGAGCGCAAGGAGTGCCGCAAGGGATTGGTCGTCTCCCTGCATACCGAGGCACATCATAAGCTCGTTCGCCTCATGTGCGGCATCCGTCTCCATCAGTGCTGCGATCAGTCCGTCCCGCACGTCCGTCGGTGCATGATAGTAGAGTGCCGAGGGCCAGAAGGAACGTGCCGCGAGTGCCGCGCGTGGGATCTCCGGCGCGAGCCGTCCGCGACAGCAGAGCAGATACCAGAAGTCATCGGGAACATCCTCGATCTGCGCGATGATCTCCTGCTCCTTTGCTGAGACCTCCTCGGGCGTCCATGCGAGTGCCGCACGGCGATTCGCCGCCGTCCTGCAGCGCCAGCAGAGTCCCTTGTAGCCGAGCTCCGTGCCGCAGTCGGGGCATTGGTAGGGTAGATTCATGGGCGGCTCCTTTCCCATTTAGACATATCGATTCATTCTGATAATAATACGGATGTGGAGCAGCTTCAATAGGTCTTTTGGGAAAGTAAATGAGAAGGCGGCGAAAATCCCCGCGCTTCCTTTACCTTTTCGCTGAATCTATATATAATAAAACGATTTTAGAACACCCAATGCTATCAAGGCTTTATACAAGGATTATAGCGCCAACTATACATCAAAATATAGCAGTTATTCCACAGATAAGCACCTATAAGCACTCATAAAATGAAATCCGTATTTATGCTATTGGCAGCCTGTTCATCCATCTCAGGTATCCAATGGGCATACAAATCCAATGTTGTCTTGACCGATGCGTGCCCCAGACGCTTGGACACCTCCTTAGGGTTGATGCCCTTCAAAAGCAACTGCGTAGCATGATAATGTCTAAAACAGTGGAATGTGAAGCCTTTAGGCAGGTACGTGCATGTCTTTAAGAAATCTTGAATCAGCGTGTCGGCGGTAGAACGACATATCTGCTTGCCATTAAAACCCCACAGCTTACTTGTTGTCTCCAATGGTGGCACAAGTGTTAGCACCGTCTTTAACACCTCCTGTTGCACATAGATCGTCCTCGTAGATGTTTCTGTCTTTAATGGGCTATCACCTCCGTCCATTGTCAGCTGTGAGTGAATATGAATCGTTCCTCTTCTTGTGTCTATATCACGAACACGATCAATATTCAATAACTCGCCCGGTCTCATACCAGTAGCTATCGCAAGCAGGAAAAGTGGATATAGGTAGAGATGAGGCTTTTTCTTTTTGTTGTCTTTTGCGCGGGCATCTGCCAACAACCGCTTCATATCTTCTTCGGTCGGTATAACCAAGACATCAACCCTACGCTTCCCTTGTCTCCTACGCCGCGTCTTGCTCATAGGGGATGAGACAATAAAGCCTTTGTCTACCGCAAAGTTTAGCACAGCCGCTAGTTTAGCGCGCATCTGAAACAGCGTGGAATCTTGTATAGGCGTCCCATCCACCTTTGTCACATTGTCCAATACGTAGTCGATAACCTCAGGTGTTATTCTGTCTAAGCGATAATCACGCAGGGGCGCAAACATAATAGGCTCAATGTATTTGTAGTTACGCAGCGTCCCTTCTGTTACAACACGCTCCTTCTCCTTCATGAACATCTCAAGGAGATCACTAAAATAGATAGCAACATCCTGCGGCGGCTTCTGCCCTGCTTGCACACGCAGCTCAGCCACGCGGCGCATCAATTCTGTTTTTGTCTTTGCGGTGACAGACCGCCGCTTCTGCTTCCCATCCACACCAACCCCAAGTGTTATTGTCATTTTCAGACTGCCGTTGGGCATCTTCGTGATCGACCCTTCGCCTTTTGGCCTACGCTGCGATTTCATACGCCATACCTCCTAGAGTTGAAAATTTGAAAATAAATTTACGCCCATATATATTTCATCTGCTCCGCGCGTGCCCCCCGTGCGCGCGTCTTTGAGGACTCAGCCGTCCGGCAGCATGGCAGCGACCAGAAGCCTTCTAAAACGCGCACGCGCACACCTACGCGCGTTATCGAAGCCACCTGCAAGCGATCTCACCGAAGCTGGTAGCTTGCCTACGATCAACGCGCGGACACGCATAGGCGCACGCGTATTATGGTATAATCATCTTAATGCTTGTGTGGCTAGGCGTCAAGATGCCTAGAGGTGCTTATGATAAGCACTTTATTTGTTTGTCTTGTAAAATAATTTTTGTCTGAATACTTTAGTTAGCTAAAGGATGAAAGGGCTGGAAATGTCAAGTGGAGTTTTATCAATTTTTGCGAACATACGTGTTCTATTTTGTGCATTGATATAAGTTTTGTTTATGATAGAATAGTCTGATAATAGATTTTGGTTATATCTGTGGCGTCGAATCAGAAATTTTCATCTGTTCATAAAACATAGTAGACAAGTATGTATTATATGACTTGAAGCAAGCGCAAGACACACAACCACGCGCCGAACACGATCACGCCTGAATGCGTCTCCACGCCGATCACAAGGCAGCACACCGGCACGATCACCCGGGCACCATCACATCGCATGGAGGCAGACACAAAGACACAAAAAATGACCTATGACCTATGGAGACAGCGCGGGGCGTTGTGGTATTATGAGAGCAGAATAAAGATTCTAGGAGAAGGAGACGTGAACAATGATTAAACGTATACTCATAGGCTGCTTAATAATACTCTGTAGCTATTCGGGGACGAGTAATGCAGAAACATGGCAATACATAACAGAGTATAACGATACAAAATACTATTACGATAGTGATTCTGTTATATATTGGTCTCCTACCTACATCGCGGAATATAACGAAACACTTGTTTCTATAAATGCAGACATAAAAGAGGAAGGAAAATATACTAAATTTAAGAATAACGAAAGTTTTTCTTATATCCTTGTAAATAATGATATTGTCGATATAAAATTCATGAAGAATAAAGCCTATGTGTGGAATTACAAAGAAAATGACTGGATGAACACCGGGGATAAACCGTCTCAATGGTACAACGCGGGCGGTGTCATGGAACGTGTCGCGCTCCATTTGTATAAAACACATTATTAACTACATATAAGGCGACAAAAGAAAAGCCCTGCATGATCTCACTTGTGCAAGGGCTTTTTTGTTGTGTCTTTACCGCGACGCGTTCGCGGATTCTTTTTTGTCTTTAGTGTTATTCTGAACAAAAGCTAAAATCCATTGTCTCATTAGTTCACTTGCATTTATCGCCTTATCTTTACAGAGTGACATAAAATTTTCGTGCAGTTCTTTTTCAAGGCGACAACGAATCACACTGTTTTTATTGTCTGTCATTATAACACCTCCAATCTATGGCTACATTGTACCACAACGATTCTTTTTTGTCACTCAAAAAACTTTTTCAAAAATTTTTCAAAAAGGGGTTGACTTTGTAGCTACATGATGCTACACTGCAATCAGTCAAGGGGCACAAGCCCCAAAAAATTTAATCTCTTTTGTAGCTACAAAGAGCTACACAAAAAAAGGAGGAGCTACATCATGAAAAAAGACACAATCACGATCACCCGCGCCGAATACGCGCAACTCAACAAGGCGGCAAACGCTGCCGTAGAGCACGCTTGCGAACTCTTGCAAGCAGCGTGGCTCGTGGACGACCTGAAAGCCCGCATCGCCGAACTGGAGGAGGACAACGACGCATTAGAGCGTCGCATCGCAAACGTGCAGGCCGATCGGGACGAGTGGCGGCACTGTCACGCTATGTTGCAGGACGAAAACGCGGCTCTGAAAAACCGCGTCGCTGGTTTAGAAAAATTTTCGCTCTACCTTAGCAAGAAGCGGGACGAAAAGAAGGAGGAATTTGAAGAGCTGAAAGCTCGTCGTGAAGCTAATCTGAAGTGGATAAAAAATCTCGTTCATAGCGCGTGGATGTTAGCAGAACGAGAAGGTGCAGGAGAAGAAGCCTTAGAGGAATTGGTGCACATCCGCGACATGGTTATCTATACCGTAGAAACCATGCTGCAAAAGGAAGACGTTAGGAGCAGTTACTAATTTTCTAGGAGGAATGCAATCATGATGAAGGCACTTGAAAAGCTCGTAGCAAGCAATGGCAACGCGCAAGTAGGAAAGCACGCGGTCAGGCACTACGGGCGCATGGAGGGGTTCACGGCGCACTGCTGCAAGGTCATGGAGGGGACGGAACGCGCCTTCACCTACCATGGAAACGTCATCTGCATGGTAGACGATTCCCACCGCCGCACCTTCCTCACGCATGCGGGGTGGCATACCTCTAGCACAAGCCGCGCCCTCAACGACTACCGCCGCTATTTTGTCGACGGGCTTGGCTACGAGCTCGTAGAGGAGGACTAAATCCCTTGTTTGTCTAATGCGGGGCGGTGCAGCGGTATCGCCCTAGCGCCTGAAGGAGGAACGCAAAATGAAAAAGTACAGTGAAGATTTTCTGAAATATGGTGCTATTGGCACCTACTACGGTGGAAGCGCGTTCGTAGGTCTGAAGGTGTTCGCCGTCGACGAGCACGATTACAAAGTCCAGTTCATGTGGTTCTACGACGGCAAGCCCGATAGTCGCATGACGACGGCGACAATCCGTCACACTGGGGAAGGGCGTCCCTACTTTGTGACACGCGGCCGGCGCGTGCACATGGATGAAGTGGTGAGGACGAACTAGGGGACTGGAATTTATAGGAAGGAGGCACATCAGAGCCTGAAAGCGTCCAAGCGTGCTACATGGCACTCATGGCAGCGGTTTTTGGACGCTTTCGCTCTCATGGTAGTTTTGCAAGTTTTGTATCTGGCCCGTAGAATATGAGCACAGACGTTCCAAGAATAGATGTTCTGATTTTATAGGAGGAATGTAACCATGAAGAACTACTTGAACGACCTCGAAAAAGATGTACTTGAACGCATGATTGACGCACTGGGCGACCTCGAAGGACGCGACGGATACGTGTCAGACCTCGCCTTCACACTGTTTGAAGGTGCGAACATGGATGGCACACTAACCTACAACACCTACGAGGCAGAGGAGTGGATCGCCGCCTATTTCCATGAAATAGCGGATGTGGCAGAGGACATGGCAGCAGACTGGGGCATTACGCCGAACCCCTTCGCAAATCCCGAAGTATTCATGCTGCAGGTAGTCATATACATCGCAGAGCAGTTTGTCTATGAGAGCGCTTATCTGCAGCGTGGACGTGATGAGGAGGAGATCGACGCAATCACCTATGATGAGGAGACAATCGCCCTCATCCGGCGTGAATGGGAAGAAGCTCTGTTTTGAAGCCGTTCGTCTCATCCAGATTGCAGCATACCAGAATCAATAAATAGAACATAGACACCAAGAAGGGAGGTGATGCCACTAGCTCTATATTTTATATCCAATAATTAGAACATACGTGCTAATTATCTAGGTGGGACACAAGAAAAGGGAAAAACTGATAGACAAACAGATGTTTGAAAGGAGACGAACAGCATGGAGGACTACCAAGCATATAAAGCCAAGTACGGCGAACTATTCGACGCTCAAATCCTGCTGGAAGATGAAGCCAAGAGCATGGCAGAGGAGCGGATGCGCCTAGCACTGGAAGAAGTACGGTGCAACGGTGAAGCAGGAGAGGGGAAGTTAGCCGGACGCTTTATTGAAAGTGCATGGCAGACCTGCCGGGCAAACATCGCCGCGCTGATTGCTAGTGCTTCAAAGCCTAATAAGACAATCCAAGGAATCTGGGTTGTGCCGATGAAAGACCTCATCCGCATCTACCAAGGAAAGCCGGGAGAGCTTGAAAATCTGCTTGTCTTAACGAGCCTAAGCGTCACGATTAGCATGGTTATGTTTCCTAGTGCCCCTTACAAGAAAACCGTATCCAATATTGCGGGGCTGATAGGAAATGCAATCAGGCAGGAGGCAGAGATCGAATCCTTTTTTGTCTGGTCGGCAGCAAAAGGAGATGTAAAAGATAGCTGGCTGCGCAACTCCATGGATAACGGAATTGCAAAGCGTGTGCGCTCCTCTTATCGCATCGCCTATGCGGTGCATCGGATGCACGCACAGGGCTACAGTGGGTTGAAATGGAGCAAACAAAGCTGCGTCGCTTTCGGGGCTAAAATCCTTGAAATGGTTATCAAGGGTAGCGCCTACTTCGAGATGATAGATCAATACATTGACAAAAAGAAAATCAAAAGCCTAGTAGCTAGTGCATGGTTTGAAAGGGCATGGGAGAATAATGAAAATCGCCTTGTAGAGACAGCAATAAAATACACGCCGACGATTATCCCGCCTAAACCGTGGACAACGCCTTATGATGGGGGCTACTACGGGGCAGCTACGTTAGGCGTGCACCTTATCCGACTGAAAGAAATCGTGCAGACAAAAGAACTGCGAGAGTACACGCGCAAGCTGGGCGCGGTAGACCTAACAAATATCTACAACGTACTCAACCGTATGCAGGAGACGCCTTTTATCATCAACAAGCGTATCCTGCAAATCCTGAAAGAGATATACGCGAGCGGTGGCGAGCTGGGCGGCGTTCCTAGGACATCACCGTATGCGACGCTGCCAAAGCTGCCGGATGATGTGGATATGGACGTGCTAAAAGAACACAAGAGAAAGCAAGTAGCTATACACTTGCAGGAATCGGCGCGCAAGAGCCGCGCATTACGCGCCTACATCGCCTTGCAGACCGCCGAAAAATTCGCTCAGTACGAGAAGATTTACTTCCCGTGGAACATCGACTATCGCGGTCGCTGTTATCCAATCCCGACGGCAATAAGCCCGCAGGGCGACGACATCCAAAAAGCCCTGCTGCTCTTTGCAGAGCCGTCGCCGTTGGCGTCGGATGCAGACACAAAATGGTTAGCCATTCACGGGGCGAATCTTGCCGGACGTGACAAGCTGCCATTCGCGGGGCGCGTCGCGTGGATAGAGGAACACGAGGAGCAGATCAAGGCAAGTGCAGCAGACCCACTCAGCTATACATGGTGGGACGAGGTCGCCAAGAACGACTATCCGATGGAGTTTCTTAGTTTTTGTCTTGAGTGGGCGCGCCTCTGCGCGTACAAAGACGAGCACGGCACAGCCACAGGATTCGTGACCGGGCTGCCGATTGCGTTCGACGGGACGTGTTCAGGATTGCAGCACTTTTCGGGGTTGCTCAGAGACGAGATCGGCGGCGCAGCTGTCAACCTTCTCCCTTCTGACAATGTGCAGGATATTTATAGCATCGTAGCAGACAAGGTGAATACAGTGCTGCTCAAAGACGCGCAGAGCGGCACAGCCGACGGATATAAATATGACAAACAAGGGAATGTTGTCAACGACCAAGAGGGCAAGCCGCGCATCGTCTACGGGACAAAAATCTTGGCGCAGAATTGGGTGTCCTTTAACAGGCTAAAGTATTCGCAGGACGGCATCACACGTAAGGTGTGTAAAAGGAGCGTCATGACGCTTGCCTATGGCAGCAAGCTCTACGGATTCAAGGAGAACTTGCTGAGTGACATCATCAAGCCTTTTGTCTTAGAGCATCCTGATGAGAACCCCTTTGTGTCTCCCATCCAAGCGGCGACATACATGGCACGCCTCATCTGGGGAGCCGTAGGGACGACGGTCGTTAAGGCAGTAGAGGGCATGGCGTGGCTGCAAAAAGTGGCAGAACTCATCTGCAAAGAGGGGCACGTCGTCACATGGACAACGCCGAACGGGCTCCCCGTGCAGCAAAACTATATGTGCCTTACGCAGGAAGTGATGAAGCTGCGGTTCAACAACGCCCGCGTACGCTTCTACACGCAAGTGGAACAGGAAGGAGTAGTAGACACAAGGAGACAAGCACAAGGCATCTCACCGAACTTTATTCACAGCATGGACGCAGCGCATCTACAGCGTGTTGTCAATGCGGAGTATAGTAAAGGTAACGCAAACTTCATGATGATTCATGATAGTTTCGGGACGGATGCAGCACACGCCGGGCAGCTCTTCAAGACCATCCGCGAGGAGTTCGTAGGGCTCTACAAAGACCAGAACTACCTTCAAGACTTCTTGGAGCAGGTTAGTTATCTCATCAACGACGACATGGACAAGATTCCAAAGATTCCTAGTTTTGGGACACTTGACCTTGAAGAAGTCAAGAAGTCGGACTTCTGTTTTGCCTAAGACAAACAAAGAAAAGGAGAACATCATCATGACAAACGAAATCATCACCATCAACCACAACGGGCAGATCGTTGTATCAAGCCGTGGCGTAGCCGAGAAATTTGAGAAGCGTCACGCCGATGTGCTGAGGGCAGTAGAAAAGCACGAAGCCGACCTTCACGCAACCGACGCAAAAGTTCGTTGGTTCTATAAATCCACCTATGTGGATGAGAAAGGGGAAGAGCGTAAAGAATATCTGATGAACAGGGATGGCTTCTCATTACTGGTTATGTCTTTCAACAACACGCGGGACGTTCTTCAGTGGAAAATCGCTTACATCAACGCATTCAACCGCATGGAGGCAGAACTGAAAAAGACACAACCCTCCTACCTCCTCGACGACCCCATCGCCCGCGCCGAGCGTTGGATAGAGGAACAGCGCGAGAAGAAAGCTGCGCTCCTTGCATTGGAAGAAGCCAAGCCAAAAGTCGAAACCTACGACAAACTCATCAGCTTCAAAGGCTACGTCGGACTGCGGGAAATGGCGAAAATGCTGGGCTACCCCGTCAACAAAATGGGCGCATTCGTATGTGAGATCAAGATGTGCTACAAAGAGAACGGCGTCTACTACCCCTATGCAGAGTTCAGCAACAAGGGCTTGTGCGTCGGCAAGTGGCATCGTGCCAAGTGGGGCAGTCAGGGCAACATGAAAACCGTATTCAGCCTTGAAGGCGTAGACTATGTACGCAGAGCCTTGAAGCGCATCGGGTGGAAGCCAAACAAAAAGTAAAGCATAAAGACACAAAAAGAGCAGGGCTTACGTCCTGCTTTTCTTGTTCTTTGACCTTTTGACTAATAGAAAAATCGAAAACCCCGCAGCCTTAGAGCCACAAGGGATTCCGCAGGTGGGACAGGAGAAAGAGGAAGAAAACGCTCAGATAGCCTATAGACATCCTAAAGACTGCCTATAGACATACTACGTTTACGCTCTCTAAAAACATAAAACCGAAAGACTTATATAAATAATATATATATATATATACTATAGGCTTTATATAAACTATAGGTTTTGTGTCTTTCAGCAGCGAAGCTGCACCTTATCTTTAACCAAGTCTTTTGGCCGTCAATGACGGCTTATTTTTTTTGTCTTACCGAAAGGAGAAACACGTATGCCCAAACCGAGAGCACCCATCAGCCTAGGCGTCAAACGTCTCCATCCCGCCGCCATCCTGCCCGAGCGCAAGACAGAAGGCGCAGCTTGCTTTGACCTCTGTGCATTGGAGGACGCCTACATCCCGCCGATCAACGCACAGGAGAGCGCGCACCTCGTACGCACAGGCCTTGCCTTTGACATCCCTCAGGGATACCACATCTGCATCTACCTGCGCTCCTCCACCGGACTGTATACCAAGCTGCGCCTTGCCAACCAGACGGGCATCATTGACCGCGACTATCGCGGCGAAGTCAATCTCATCGTAGAGAATCTGGGGCGCACACCCATCCGCATCGCCAAGGGCGCACGCATCGCACAGTTCCTGATCGAGCGTGACCTGCCCGTCACCATCACCGAGGTTCAGACACTCAGCGAAACAGCGCGTGGCGCAGCCCCATCGGGCAGCACAGGGAGGGACATCTGATATGGCAGCTTATGACGAGCATTACAAGGGCGCAGTACAACCCATCGAGCTCATGCGGGCGCAGATGAGCAAGGAAGAGTTCATGGGATTCCTGCGCGGCAACATCATCAAGTACGCATCGCGGTGCGGCAAGAAAGACGGCATTATCAAGGAGACAGCAAAGCTCCTTCAGTACGCCGTGTGGCTGCACCAGACCGCCAAGAACGAGAAGCTTAAAATCGACTAAAACAATACACTGATTCTCTATTCTTTTGACTCCCGAGGGCAAAGCCCGCCACGCCTAGAGCCGCAAGGGATTCCGCAGGTGGGACAGGAGAAAGAGGAAGAAAACGCCTTCCGCGAATCAATAATCCAACCAGCCACAGAAAGGACAAACACATCATGGCAAAAACCTACCGCAAGGGCACGACCGCCGTCGGAACCTTCAACTTCCCGCACCTCTTGGATACCGAGCAGTTCCAAGGCAAGGACACGGGGCGATTCGCCGTCTCCTTCGCACCGGACGACGACAAGGAACGTCAGCGTCTCCTTGCAGAGATCGACGAGGAGTGGCAGAAGTACAAAGAATCCGACGAGGGCAAGAAGCACCAGTACAAGTACGACTACGCCAACGGCATGACAGATTACAAGGACGAGAAGTTCCTCAAGTACAAGATGACGCGCAGCATCAACACGCGCAATCGCGGCGAGTGGATACGCCGTGTGCCTATCTTTGACGCATCGGGGCGTGAGATTGGCGCAGAGCTCAAAAGCATTGGCAGTGGCACGCGTGGGCGCGTCGCCTACGAACTTGTACCCTTCTACATGAACGACAAGAACTACGGCATCAGCCTTCGCCTCACAGGCGTGCAGATCACCGACCTCAAAGAGAGCGGGACAGCATCGGCATCCTCCCTTGGCTTTGGACAGGAGGAGGGCTTCATCCTTGTCCCACAGGAGGACAGCAGTACCACCCTTGACGTGTCGGACATCGGCGAGGAGGAGTTCTGAGGGGGCTGCGCGGGGGGCGGTACAGCTATCGCCCTTCCCACGGACATCGTTCGGGACTAGAGGACAACATCGCCGCGCAGATCAAGGCACAGGGCATCGCCGAGGTCTACGAACAGCGGCAGATACAGTACACCGTCCCTGCGAGCGAACACATCTACACGCCCGACTTCATACTGCCCAACGGCATCATCATCGAGGCAAAGGGACTATTTGAACTGAGCGACCGCAAAAAGCACCTGCTCATCAAAGACCAGTACCCGCACCTTGACATACGTTTTGTCTTTCAGAACCCGAAGCACAAACTCTACAAAGGCAGCACCACGACATACGCGGACTGGTGTAACAAGCATGGCTTTGAGTACGCCGCAAAACTCATCCCTGCGTCGTGGTTCAAAGCCCGCAAGAAAGACACCACCGGACTGATCGTCAAAGCAAAGAAAGAGAAGTGATACACATGTTGACATTCAAGGAGCGTGATGCAACCACAGGAATCCGCGTCGCATATACCAAGGCAGACATCCCGCTCAAAGAGTACACCAAACACGTCATGCGACAGGGATGGTTCAGCGTCGGCTACCACTACCTCATCCACCCAGACGGGCGTATGGAGGTCGGCATCCCCGCATCCCAGCACGCAGACCCCGCCATCGACGGCTGGCAGGACAGCGTATGCGTCCTCCTGATGGGCGTCGCAGACGGCGAGCGCACCGCCTTGCAGCGGGCAGCCCTAGACACACTCAGCCACGAGCACGGCATCCCCGTAGAGGCAGACCAATGATCGCCCACCTCCCGTGCCCGGATTGCGGGAGCAGCGACGGCATGACCGACTACGGCGACCACACCTACTGCTTTGTGTGCGAGAAATGGACAAAGACAGGGGAGAACGAAAGGAGAATTGCGTTGCACAAAGACCTCATTCCGATGGGTGACATGGAATATCGCGCCCTCAGAGCCCGCGGCATCCACGAGGACACCTGCCGGAAATACCGCTACACATGCAGTAAAGACACGCACGGCAACCCCATCCAAGTCGCAGAATACGTCGGTGACGATGGGCGCGTCCTCTTCCAGAAAACCCGTGACAAAGACAAAAACTTTTGTGTCTTAGGCGCGAAAGCGCAGCGATTCTTCGGGCAGAACCTCTACCCCAGCGGCAAGAAACTCATCGTCACCGAGGGCGAGATCGACTGCCTCACCGTCTCACAGGTGCAGGACAATAAATACCCTGTTGTCTCCATCCCGTTCGGCTGCCAAAGCGCACACAAAGTATTCAAGGAAAACCTTGACTGGCTGCTTGGCTTCGAGGAAGTCATCGTCATGTTTGACAGCGACGAGGCAGGGCAGAAAGCCATCGAAAAACTCAGTGGCCTCCTGCCCCTTGGGCGCATGAAAGTCGCACGCCTCCCGCTCAAAGACCCAAACGAATGCTTGCTTTCTGGACACCCGGACTACATTATCCGCGCCATCTGGAACGCCGACGACTACCGCCCGGACGGCATCATGAACGCCAAAGACATGCAGGACATCCTGCTCAAAGAGGGCGACGACCTAAAGGGCTACGAATTCCCATGGGCAGACGACCTCACGCGGCGCACACAGGGCATACGGAAAGGTGAAATGCTCCTGCTCACAGCGGGCAGCGGCATCGGCAAATCCACCATCGCCCGCGAGCTTGCCTACACCTTGCACATGAGAGATCACCTGCGCGTCGGCATGGTCATGCTCGAAGAAAGTCCAAAGAAAACCCTGCGCGACCTCATGAGCATCCACCTCATCCGTCCTCTCCACCTCATGTGGAACGACAAAACAAAGGCAGAGGTCAAAGAGCACTATGGCGAGGTATTCGGTGACGGGGGCTTCCTCCTCTACGACCACTTCGGCAGCATCGAGAGTAACAGACTACTGGACAAAATTCGCTACATGATCGTCGCAGGAGGATGCGACTTTGTTGTCTTAGACCACATCACCATCGCCGTCACCACCATGGAGGACGGCAAGGGCGACGAACGCAGCACCATCGACCGCCTCATGACCGCCCTGCGCAGCCTTGTAGAGGAGACAGGCGCAGGACTTATCATCATCTCCCACCTCAGAAAAACCGACAGCAAAAGCTGTCCCTTCGAGCAGGGCGGGAGCATCAGCATGGACGACCTCAGAGGGAGTGGCAGCCTAAAGCAGCTTCCCGACACCATCATCGCCGCCGAGCGCAACCAACAGGCAGAGGACGAGGGAGGGCGCAACAAACTGCGCTTGCGCTTGCTCAAATGCAGATTCACAGGCGAGACAGGCCTTGTCGACGCCATCCGCTTTGACAAAAAGACCAACCGCCTCCATCCCGTTGACCCGCTCGACACCACAGACACAAAAGGAGAGGAGGACGCATGTCCATTCTAGTCCCGATTGCCTCCACAGGCATCACATTCAGCGAAATCCCAGATCACACAGCCTACTACTTTGAGATAGGCAGCTGCACGAAATACTGCCCTAGCTGTCACAGCCCGCACCTGCGCGGCTACATGGCACCGAACACCCCGCTCAGCGTCATGGAGACAAAAGCAGAGAACGCAGCCGAGCAAGGCGCAGACGCCATCCTGCTCATGGGAGGCACAACCAACCGACTGCATGAGAGCGACATCATACAGATACTTCGCCGTCTCAGCGTTATCCTCCCTGTTTGTCTTTATTCCGGCAGCGACGATGCGGAGCGTGACCGTGACCTTGCCTCGCAGGGCAACGCCACATGGCTCAAAACAGGCAGCTACAAAGCAGAGCTTGGAGGGCTCACCAGCCCCGCAACCAACCAACGCTTTTATCGCATCGACTATCGCTACGCCAAAGATCACAGCGGCGTCTACACAGGTACCGAGGCGGTATTCACAGATCTCACACATCTCTTTCAGAAAGGAGACCCATGAAGAACATCCCCCAAGACATCATCGACAACCGTCTCAGCTTCATCGACCACTACATCGCCGCGCAGAACGCCGCAAGCGGCAGCGAGGTAGACAGCAACGCCAACGTCACACACAAGACACTGGCAACGCTTGAAGCTGAGTTATACAAACCGCTCACCATCGAACTGAACCGAGCAAAGGTATGCGCCAAGCTCACCGAGCGATTCGGCACGTACGTTGCCGAGCAGTATCGCAAAGACCTCAAAGACCACCTGATCTACGTCCACGATGAGAGCAGCCTCAAACCATACTGCGCCTCCATCTCCCTCTATCCATTCCTCTTGGAGGGGACAAAGAGCGTCGGCGGTGTCTCGGGTGCACCAAAGAACCTACAGAGCTTCTGTGGCGGCTTCGTGAACCTCGTCTATCAGATTGCCAGCAACTTCGCAGGGGCAGTCGCAACCGTGGAGTTCCTTCACATGTTCGACTACTTCGCCCGCAAGACCTACGGAAAGGACTACCTCAAGACGAATCAGCACGACATCGAGCAGGAACTTCAGGGCGTCGTCTATGCGCTCAACCAGCCCGCCAGCGCGCGTGGCGACCAGAGCGTATTTTGGAACATCAGCGTCTTTGACCGTCCCTACATGAAGGAAATGTTCGGAGGATTCTATTACCCCGACGGCACACAGGTAGACATGCAGAGCGTCCGCGCCTTGCAGCTTTACTTCATGGAGTGGTTCAGGAAGGAAAGACACAAGGAGCTTTTGACCTTCCCCGTCCTCACCGCCAGCCTCCTCACCACGAAGGATGGTTTTGCCGATCAGGAGTTTCGTGACTACTGTGCAGAGCAGATGAGCAAGGGGCACAGCTTTTTTGTCTATATGAGTGACAGCGTGGACAGCCTTGCGTCCTGCTGCCGTCTTAGGAACGAGCTTGCCGACAACACCTTCAGCTATACACTTGGCGCAGGCGGCGTCGTCACAGGCAGTGCACAGGTTATCACCATCAACATGCACCGCTTCATGCGCGACCCAGTCAGTATCCGTGACCTTGAGACACTCATCGACCGCGTTCACAAATACCTCATCGCCATTCGCATGGTCTACGAAGAGTACAGCGCAGCGGGACTGCTCCCCGCCTACACAGCGGGCTATATGGACATCGACAAGCAGTTCCTCACCATCGGACTGAACGGCGTCGTAGAGGCAGCGGAGCGTGCGGGCTATGCTGTTTCCAACAACGCAACATACAAAAATTTTCTTGCCACGATACTATCCATCTTCAAAGCGGAGAACAAAGAAGCCTTGCAGAAGTACGGCATTCGCTTCAACACCGAGTTCGTCCCAGCAGAGAACCTCGGCGTCAAGAATGCCAAGTGGGACAGAGAGGCAGGATTCCCCGCAAAGCGCGACTGCTATAACTCCTACTTCTACCGCGTGGAGGATGAGAGCCTCACACCGCTCGACAAGATCGAGATGTATGGGAAGGAGATCACAGATCACCTTGACGGCGGCAGCGCGCTTCATCTCAACCTTGAGCAGCTGCTCAGCTTCACACAGGCAAAGCACCTCTTTGACCTTTGCCGGAAGAACGGCGTCCCCTATTGGACAACCAACGTACTTTGCACCATCTGCGACAAATGCGGAACGATTGACCCCGTGACACGCAAGCAGTGCAAGACCTGCGGCAATACCGACCTTGACTACGGAACACGCATCATCGGCTACCTGCGCCGCATCAGCAGCTTCTCGGACGGCAGACAGAAAGAAGCCGACAGACGCTACTACAGCTAAGACAAACAAAGAAAGGATAATGCACCATGACAACCTTCCTCATTCGCCTCTGCGAAAAGACCTGCCTCCTCCTCATCTCCCTCTACGAACAGGTGAATGACCTGCGTATGGGCTACATTCGCCGCGCCATCGCCTTGCGTCGGCGAGAACTTGAGCGCATCGACAAAACCGACAGCGCACTGAACCAGAAGCGCATCGACATCGAGTATGAGATTTCCAAATTGACCCGACGCTTCACGAAAGTGTGACATCATGCTCATCTTTGACATTGAGACAGACGGCCTCCTTGACGACACCACGCGGATTCACTGTATTGCTATTCACGACATGGTGACAGGGCAGACCATCGGCTATGGTGCAGGAGACGTAGAGAAAGGTGTGAACCGCCTCAGAGTTGCCCTCAGGCAAGGCAGAGAGATCGCAGGACACAACATCATCGCCTTTGACCTCCCCGCGCTGTCTAAAGTCTATCCCGACTTTATTGTCTCCCGCGAGCAGCGCGAGCAGATCATAGACACCCTTGTTCTCAGTCGTCTCATCTACAGCAGCCTTGACACCATCGACCTTGGATTGATGCGGAGCGATCGCCTCCCACGGCGTCTGTATAAGTCCCACAGCCTACGTGCATGGGGCTACCGCCTTGGCGAGTACAAGGGCGACTATGGCGAGCAGGAGGGTGCATGGGAACGGTACACACCTGAGATGCTTGACTACTGCAAGCAGGACGTCGCTGTCACCGTCAAACTCTACAAGAAACTTGCGGCGCAGCCCTACAGCGAACGCGCCATCCGCTTGGAGCATGACGTTCAGTGGCTTATGGCACAGCAGGAACGCAACGGCTTCCCCTTTGACAAAGAGGGAGCAGAGCATCTTGAGTGCATCTTACGGGAGCGACAGGCAGTGCTCAGCGCACAGCTTACCGCAGCCGTCCCGCCCATCCCGGACAAACTCTTTATCCCAAAAAGAGACAACAAAAAACTGGGCTACAAAAAAGGCGTACCCATACAGCGGTATAAAGACTTCAACCCCAACAGCCGCCAGCAGATAGAGTACATCTTTCGCCGGATGCACGGTTATAGCCCTGCGAATCCCGACCTCTACGACGTGGAGGATGATGTAGAGAACTATCTGAACTATCGCCTCAAGATCGACGATGAGACATTCCGATTCATTAAGGATGACGAGAACGCTCCCGAGGAAGTACGTTATCTTGCGGGCATCATGGAAGAAAGTCTCCTCATCACCAAACGCCTTGGGCAGATCGCCGACGGCATGAACGCTTGGCTAAAGGAAGTAAAGCCTGATGGGCGCATCCATGGACACGTCATTACCAACGGCACGGTCAGCGGCAGAGCTGCCCACGCAAGCCCCAACGTCGCCCAAGTCCCCGCCGTAGGCAGTCCCTATGGAAAGGAGTGTCGTGCCCTCTTTCATGCAGGGGGATGGACACAGGTCGGCGTCGATGCATGTGGATTGGAGCTCAGATGCCTCGCACACTACATGTCTAAGTATGACGGCGGGGCTTATGGGCATATCATCTTGAATGAGGATATACACACAGCCAATCAGCACGCCGCAGGATTACCAGAGCGCAGCCAAGCGAAAGTCTTTATATACGCATGGTTGTATGGTGCAGGAGACGCCAAGATCGGACGCATCATCAAGGGGAACGCCGCCGACGGAAAAGCCATCAAGCGCAAATTCCTCAAGGCAACACCCGCCATCAAAAGCCTCCGCGACGCCGTACAGCACACCTTGGTAGAGACAGAACGCGGCAAAGTCGTGCGCTGGAAACGCCATTACCTGCGCGGACTTGACGGGAGGCTTCTCCATGTACGCAGCCCGCACAGTGCGCTCAACCTGCTCCTTCAATCCGCAGGTGCAATTATCTGCAAACAGTGGATTGTCCTCACCGACCAGATGCTCTACGAGCAGGGCTTACGGCATGGCTGGGACGGCGACTATGCCTTCATGGCGTGGATACACGACGAATTTCAGTGCGCTTGCCGCACCCAAGAAATTGCAGAACTTGTTGTCTCCACGGCGCAAGCCGCCATGCGAAAGACACAAGAGATATTGGGCTTTCGGATGCAGCTCGACACCGAAGGCAAGATTGGGAAGAACTGGGCAGACTGCCACTAGAAGAAAGGACAAAGCATCATGATTAAACGCGAATTGCGCTGCCCGCGCTGCGGCAAAACTCTCCTGCGCCTCTATGGCACAGCCCTGCGCCGTGTTGAGTGCACCTGCGGTTATCCCGTAGACCTCAAGACAAAAGAGCATGGGGAGGAGGTACGCCGCCGTGCCAAAGGTTAAACTCATCTCCCACACACCTGAGCCGCTGAGCGTCATCAAGACCGCCATCAGCCAGTGCTACCAGAAAGAGGCGACCGACGCCACCGTCAAGCACATCCTCAAGGCAGGGCATCTTTCTGTCTTAGAGCACGCCAGTGCCAGCTTCCATGTGACGTGCAGCCTCACCGTCCTCTTGCAGCTGACGCGGCATCGCCACCTCTCCTTTACTGTAGAGAGCAGCAGAGGAAGCACACTTTCTGGTGTGGCGCGTAGTTATATTGATCGCATCGACCACTACAATCAGCAGACCATGACATTCTACAACGAGATGATTGCCGATGGTATCCGTCCTGAGAACGCTGCGTATGTCCTACCCAAGGCTGCTCTCTATCGCTTCGTCGTCACAGGAAACTTTCGGGCATGGTATGAATACCTCCCAAAACGCCTGTGCAAGCGAGCGAGCAAAGAACACCGGAGACTTGCACAGCTATTACATAACGAGCTGTGCCTCCTCTGCCCTGAAATCTTTTGTCATGTCAAAGCAAACTGCGCCATGTGCAACGAAAGGAGCTGCGACTACCATGCCTGAGACACCTGATTACAACAGCACCTACGAACCAGAGGCGAACGCCGCCCGCTATGGGATGCGCGTCAACCCCAAGACATACCATGTGATGTCAACCCTTGAAAAACTGGGCATGAACCAGACGCGCTTCGGTGCGCCTTACTGCCCTTGCTTGCCAACCCACAGTGAGGACACCATCTGCCCTTGCCGCTACATGCGCGAAATGAAGGCGTGCCGCTGCGGGCTCTACGTCAGAAAGGACGATGTAAAATGAAAATGCACGGAATCTTGAACCTCACCTGCCCAAATTGCGGAGAGGACACATTTATTGTCAGCCGCGCCACCAACTTGGTGACCTATACGATTGCGTGCCCCTGCTGTGATACAGTGGTCGCCACCATCCCCGAATTTTATATCGAGAGCTTGGAGTGCGCGGGAGACGCAAAGGAGGGGACGTCAGATGATGTTGCCAAAAGACCCTGATTTTTATTTCATCACTTTCCTCTACCTTGGAATCGCGGTGCTTCTATGCGGCTAAAACTTCTTGTGGACGCCGATATGGTTGCCTTTGCCTCCTGCGCCTCAGCCACTCATGAGGCCGAATGGGACAGCGGTATCAGCAGCTACTTTGCCGACTTCGAGGAGGTCAAGGCAAACTTTGTCGAACGCCTCGACAGCATCGTAGAGACAGCTCTCAAACACCACCAGTACACGGGGGACTATGACATCCTCCTTTGTTTGTCTGACCGCGAGGACAACTTTCGGCGACGTATCCTGCCCACCTACAAGGCGAACCGCAAAGGCCAGAAACCCCTCTGTTACTGGAAACTGATCGAGTGGATGAATCAGGAAGGGGAAACCTACACACGTCCATCCTTGGAGGCAGACGACTGCATCGGTATCCTCTCCTCTATGGAGCAGCACAAAGACCGTTGCATCATCCTCAGTGGCGACAAAGACATGCGGACGCTTGCGGGATGGCACTATGACTTCCTGCGCGACATCTACGAATACATCACCGAGGAGGAGGCAGACAAAAACTTCCTCATGCAGACCCTCACAGGTGACCCCGTGGATGGCTACAGCGGATGCCCAAAGATCGGTGCAGTAAACGCCGCCCGCATCCTCGACAAAGACTGCTCATGGAACGCCGTTGTCGCAGCCTTCGAGAAGCAGGGACTTACCGTGCATGACGCACTCATTCAGGCGCGTGTCGCCCGCATCCTCAGAGCCAGTGACTACGATTTCAAAAAGAAAGAAGTGAAGCTATGGACGCCCTCTACAAACAACTGACCGAGAGCGAGATGAGCATGATAAAAGCCCGCCTCCTCGCGTGGCAGGAGCACGGCGACATCTCATGGATAATGCGGACGCATGGAGACATCAACTACGCCCTCCATGCTCTTTTTATGCTCAGCTCTAGCGGAATGGTCGCAAAGTTCTACAAGCGCGGCATCTTTCAGGGCATCCTCGTCTTTGACGTAGGCGTCCCTTGGTGGACATCGCGGCGTGTCGTCTCCGAACTTTTTGTCTTGGCAGCCCCCGGCGTCGTGGGGCTTCAGCGCGAAGCAATCGCAGAACTTGACGTGATCGCTGACCGCTATGGGGCAGACCTCATCGTCAGCGGCAACATGTTTCAAGCAAACAATGACCTGATTGGCAACGGCTACAAAAAGTGTGGCTTCAGTCAGGAATGCAGCACCTATGTAAAGGAGGCTATTTATGAAAGATAACAGCGAGCGAGACATCCCGTATGTCTCCAAGGAGATCTGCGAATACCTGCGCGAGCGTTTCAGCTTACAGAACATTGCAAGGGACTTTGATGATAAAGCCCCCGCCGACCGCATCCTCGGCAGCATCGCAGGGGTCAACAACATCATTGAAACTCTTGAGGAGATTCAGCTCAGGCAGGAGGAACATGATGGGCTTCGTGAGTAAGATATTCAGAACCATCTTTAGTCCATCCATCCCTCAGGCAAGCGTACAGCAGCCCACCATCACAGGGCGCGACCTCGTACAGCAGACCGAGAGCAACGAACCCGACGCCCCCATCATGGGCGGTAGTGATTCATTCAGAAGGCGCAAGGGCATCGAAAATCTTCTTGTGCCAACAGAGAACATTTACAGAGGAGGTAACTAATGGGAGGAGTAGCACGCGCCATTGGCAGCGTCTTTAGTGGTGTCTCCCGCATCTTTGGTGGAGGAGGGCATGAACATTATCAGAGTGCGCCTGTGTCCGCACCCGCACCTACACCCGCCGCAGCACCCGCACCGCAGACAAACAGTGCTTCGATGGAGAGCGAGAGCAGCGACGCCGTAAAGAAAAAGAGACGCGGAAAGCAGCAGCTTATGATACAGCCGCGCAGTACAGACACTACGAGTACCGGGCTGAACCTATGAGCACCGAGCAGCGGACAACAACCGCCCGACAGCTCTACCAGAAGATGGAGAGCACACGCAAACCCTACACCGACCGTGCAGAGAAATGCGCCCAGCTCACCATCCCTATGGCATTCCCAAAAGAATCCGATTCGAGCAGCACCAAATATGACACACCCTATCAGAGCATCGGGGCACGCGGCGTCAACAACCTTACAAGCAAACTCATGCTTGCCTTGTTCCCGCCGAACGCGCCCTTCTTTCGTTTGTCTCTGGGGGACGACATCAAGGCGCAGCTCGCAAGCGACCCTGCCACACAGCAGGAGTGGGAAGCTGCATTATCGAGCATCGAAAAACAGATCACACAGTACATGGAATCGCATCAAATGCGTGTCACCATGAACGAGGCTATGACCCAGCTCATCCTTGCGGGGAACGTCCTCTTGTTCCTGCCGCCAAAAGAAGGCGGGATGAAACTCTATCGCCTCAACCAGTACGTTATCGCACGCGACGGCATCGGGAGCACCATCGAGATCGTCACCAAAGAAAGCATCGCCTATGGAGCACTCCCGCCCGAGGCACAGCGGTGCGTGGATGGAGACAACATAGAGGCACACAAGGCGATAGATGTCTATACGCACACCTACCTTGACGGTGAGAGCTACCAGTCCTATCAGGAAATCAACGGAGCAATCATCGGGGGCAGCGCACAGACCTATCCCAAAGACGCTTCTCCATGGATACCGCTGCGTCTGCGCAAGATGGACGGCGAATCCTATGGGCGCAGCTTCGTCGATGAGTATTTGGGCGACCTCAAGACACTGGAAGCCCTTAGTAAAGCCGTCGCCGAAGTCGCAGCCATCGCCAGCAACATCATCTTCTTGGTGAACCCCAACTCCATGACACGCATCAGCGAGATGCAAAAGGCAAACGCAGGTGACTTTGTGCGCGGGCGTCTTGAGGACATCCAAGCCCTACAGATCAATAAGACCAGTGACCTACAGATCACCACCACCGCCATTCAGAGCATCGAGGCACGCCTCAGCTATGCGTTCCTTCTCAACAGTGCCGTGCAGCGCAACGCAGAGCGCGTCACCGCCGAGGAGATACGCTACGTCGCGAGAGAGCTAGAGGACACCGTTGGCAACATCTACAGCATCCTTGCTCATGAACTTCAGCTGCCCCTCGTGCGCCGCTTCATGAACCAAATGACGGGCACAGGGGCAATCCCGAACCTGCCGCAGGGGGCGAAGGGTGTAGAGCCTACCATTACCACGGGCATCGAAGCACTAGGGCGCGGACATGACCTTGCGAAACTGGATACCTTCATCCGCTACGCACAGGTATTCCCTGAGGCATTCCAGACCGCCGTCAAGCAGAACGAAATCCTCAACCAGATCGCCACAGCCCTTGGTATTGATGCTTCCTCCGTCGTCAAGACACAACAGGAGATTGAGCAGGAACAGCAGCAAGCCATGCAGATGCAGATGGCGCAGCAGGTCGCCCCGCAGATGATGCAGGGGCAGCAGTAACGAAAGGAGACAACAACATTGGCAGAAACGAACACCGAGACACAGGAGCAACAGACCCCTGACCTTGTGTCTACCACGCAGGAAACCACCACGGGAACGATTGTGGAGACACAAAAGCCCGAAGTTCCTATGCCAGACGTAACAGCCTCGGAGCAGCCCCCGCAGGAGGAGGCAGAGAAGCCGCAGGACAGCGCAGCCGAGGTAGAGCAGGAGTTTGCCAACCAGAAGCAGACGGATGAAACCATTAAGAAGGAGCTCACCGCAAAGGGACTGGACTTCGACGCACTCGCCGATGAGTACGACAAGACAGGCAGTCTCAGCGCAGATTCTCTTGCTGCCCTCGAAAAGGCGGGCTATCCCAAGCAGATGGTGGACGCGTACCTCGCAGGTCTTGACGCCATGGCAGACCGCTTCGTCGGCGAAGTCGTCAAGATGGCAGGGGGAGAGGACAGCTACAAGGCACTCGCCCAGTACCTTCAGACACAGCCGAAGAACGTCATTGACGGATTCAACGCAGCCCTTCAGAGCGGCAGCATGGCGCAGATTCAGCTGGCCATCGGCGGTATTCAGGCAGCCATGACAAAACAGTATGGCACAGCTAACCCCAGTGTCATGGCAGGACAGCAGGGACGCGGCGCAGCGCAGGGCTATCAGACCACTGCCGAGATGACGAAAGACATGAGTGACCCACGCTACCAGACTGACCCTGCCTTCACGCAGGAAGTCTACCGCAAACTTCAGAACAGCAGCATCTTTTAATCACACAACGTTTTCGCGCCCCTAGCAGGGCTTATTTTTTTTTTGTCTTTTCCTAGAAAGAAGGAGATAACACCATGCCAAACGTAACGATTGCAAACCCCATGGCAAACCGTGGCGTCGTCGCAACGGACGCCGACAAACTCGCCCTTGGCCTCAAGGTATTCGCAGGTGAGGTTCTCACCGCATTCCAGAAATCCTCTGTCACGAACGGACACGTCCTTGAGCGCAGCATCCAGAACGGCAAGAGCGCACAGTTCCCCGTGTTTGGACGGACGAAGGCACACTACCTCAAGGCAGGGCAGAGCCTCGACGACAAGCGGGAGAACATTCAGCAGTCCGAGCGGCAGATCGTCCTCGACGGCCTCCTCACGGCAGACACCCTCATCTTCGACCTCGACGAGTTCATCGCCCACTATGACTTCCGCAGCCCGTATGCGGCAGAGCTGGGCAACGCCCTCGCTCTCTCCTACGACGCCTCCATCCTCGCCGAGTGCGCAAAGGAAGCCCTCAACACGCAGGAGAACGTCGCAGGAAACGGCCTTGGCGGCGTCATTGAGCAGACCATCGCAGGGACGCCGGGCATTGACCGTGACACAGGCAACGCCATTTATCAGGTGCTCCTCACGGCAAAGAGCAAGATGGCGAACAACTACGTCCCCGCAGGTGACCGTTACGCCTACCTCACGCCTGAGTTCCACAGCGCCCTTGCATCCGCTCTTGAGTTCCTGAACCGTGACTATGGCGCGGGCGGTACGATTCTTGAGGGCAACGTCATTCGCCTCGCTGGCTTTGATGTCATTGAGTGCCCGCACATCACGCGCGGCGGCGACGACAACGCCAACGTCATTCAGGGCGACGGGCACATCTTCCCCGCAGCCTATGCGGACAAGAACCCCATCGTGATCTGCCACAAGACGGCAGTCGGCGTCTTGAAGCTCCGTGACCTCTCCATGGAACAGGCACGCCGCCCCGAGTATCAGGCTGACCAGATCATCGCGAAGATGGCAGTCGGTATGGGTGGGCTTCGCCCTGAGAGTGCTTTCCTCGGCGTCGTCAAGAAGAAGTAAGACAACCCACCAGATGGCAGGAGGGGAGGGGAGACATCCTCTCCCTTTTTGTCTTATGCAATCATATCTAAGGAGGACAGCCATTGATTACAGCAACCAGTAAACTCGACGCAATTAACATTATCTTATCCTCCATCGGCAGCGCCCCTGTGAACACCATCAACGAAGAAATCGACGTAGACGTGGCAAACGCTTGTCGGATGCTCGACCGCGCGTCGCGAGACATACAAAGAAAAGGCTGGGACTTCAACACCTACACCCTGACACTCAGCCCCGACCAGTACACAGGTAAAGTGCCGTGGATACCAACCATCATTTCCTACCGCAGCACCGACGGCACACCATACGTCAAACGCGGCGAGAACTTTTACGACATCGAGAACCAGACCTTCCACTTCAAACAGCCCATTCATCTGAACGCCATCATGATGGTGGACTTTGAGGACTTGCCGGATGCCTTCAAGAACTACATCGCAGCCCGCGCCGCCATGAACTTTCAGACACGCTACATGGGGGATGCGGCGAACAGTCAAGATCTTGCGCTCAGCGTGCAGGAAGCCTATCAAGACATCGTGGCCTACGACATGAACATGGGAGACTATAACATGCTTACTTACTCCGGCGTTACCCCTGCATTGGAGAGAAGCTGATGCTTTACTCACAGCAGGTCAAGAACCTTGTCTCAGGAATATCGCAGCAGCCTGACATCCTGCGCCTCCCCGAGCAGCTCGACGAACAGGTCAATGGCTTCTCGACAGAGGCGGGAGGATTGCAGAAGCGACCGCCCACCGTCTTTGTGTCAACCCTTCCCATTCCGGACAGTGTACTAAAGAAGCCCCTTGTCCATTTTGTCAATCGGGACGAGAAGGAACGTTACTTCATTATCTTTACCAACGACCTCTTGCGTCCTATTCGCATCTTTGACATCAAAGGAAAAGAGCATGCTGTCAACATTAAAGAAGATAGCGCCTATGTGGTGACGCAGGATGCCCGTGCCTCTCTGCGTGTTATCACCATCGCCGACTATACCTTCATCCTCAACCGAGGTGTGCAGGTCACTATGGCGGCGTCAAAGTCCGTCGGTTCCTTTGCTGCACAGGGCGCACTATGCCATGTCAAACAGGGGCAGTACGGACGTGGATACCGTGTGTGGATAGACGGGCGGCTTGTCGCCTCCTATGACACACCTGATGGCAGCGACGCCAGCCACACCAAACTGATTGATACTGCCTACATCGCGCAGAAACTCGCTGAGAGCGCACGCACCAACGGATGCACCGTGGACGTAGGCAACACATGGGTGCGCTTCCATGGGGCAGCGTCCATACAGACACAAGATGGATTCAACAATCAGGCACTTGTCGGCATCAAAAACACCGTGCAGAAATTCTCTCTGCTGCCCGAGAGTGCCCCTGATGGCTACACCGTCAAAGTCGCAGGTGACCCGAAAGGGAATGGCGCAGGGAGCTATTATGTCTACTACAGCGCAGCGGAGCACATCTGGAAGGAGTGCGCCCGTCCTGAAATCCCCAACGCCCTTGACCCTTCGACCATGCCCCACATCCTTGTGCGGGAGGCAAACGGCAGCTTTACCTTTAAGAAAGCAGAGTGGGACAAGAGAGACGTAGGAGACGAGGACAGCAACCCGCTCCCCTCCTTTGTCAATCACACCTTGAACGATATTTTCTTCTACCGCAACCGCTTGGGCTTTTTGTCTGGGGAGAACGTCATTCTCTCAGAGAGTGCCGCCTACTTCAATTTTTGGATGACAACAGCCAACGACATCCTAGACACCGACTGCATCGACGTACCGACGACCACCTCACGCGTCAACATCCTCAATTATGCTGTGCCCTTTAACCAGAGCCTCTACTGCTTCTCGGACAGCACGCAGTTCATGCTCAGTTCGGACACCGTACTCAGCCCAAAGAACTGCGCTCTGATTGAGGTCACAGGCTTTGCTTCCTCTCCTGACTGCCGTCCCGTGAACGTAGGGAAGAACCTTTACTTCACCGCCAACCGTACCACCTACACCAGTGTCAAAGAATACTACAACGTGCAGGACATTGCCGACGTGAAGAACGCACAGGACATCACCAGCCATGTCCCGAACTACATCCCGAAATCCGTCTATCAGATCGTCAGCAGTACCAATGACCATATCATGATCTGCCTGACGGACGGAGACACAAAATCCCTGTTTGTCTATAAATACCTTTTTGTCAACGAGCAGCGGATTCAGGCATCGTGGTCGCGCTTTGACATGGGAGATATTGTCTATGGAGCGTTCTTCCTCGGTTCATCCCTCTACCTGCTGCTTCGTCGCGGAGGAGCACTGAGCCTAGAACGCATGGACTTCACCGAGCACTTGGAGGACTTTGGCGGCATTGAGCCCTATCGTGTCCATCTGGACTGCAAGATCACCGCCACCTCGACAGAGTACAACAGTGCCTACCAGACAACCACCTTTAACATTGGGCGCATCTACCAGAACGCCAATAGGAGGGAGTACCATTGTGTCTTACCAAATGGGAAGTGTGTTATTGTCCCAAAAGACAAACTGATAAGGACGAACGAGGCAAACGCCTTTAGCATCGTGCTGGAAGGCGACCACCGAGGAGATACCATCATCGTCGGTATCCCCTATGAGTTCCGCGCACGTCTCAGTCCGATCTACATCCGACAGGAGGACAGCAAAGGCAGCACGCGTGCCATCACCAACGGACGCCTTCAGGTGCGCAGCATAGACATGCAGTACAGTGACACAGGAGGCTTCGTTGTCAATGTCAAAAGTCGGGGGCACACCTACACCTATACCGTCACCAACCGTAAGATCGGCACAATGGTATTCGGAGACAAAGCCCTCGTGGCAGGAACACTCCGCGTCCCTGTGCAGAGTGAGAACACCGCTTGCAGCATCACCATTGTATCTGATTTTCCCTATCCGCTTGCCCTTATTGGATTCCTCTGGAAGGGCAGCTTTGTACCGCGAACGAAAGGAGTGTAACAATGGGAGCAGTAATGGCACTCACCATGGGCAGCACCGCCATGCAGATTTATAACCAGAACAAAGCCCTCGAAGCGCAGGGCAGAGCCAACGCAGCTACTGCCCGCAGCATGGTTTCGTCCATGAATCGAACCTTCATGAACTACGAGCAGCAGCGGCGGGACATCTTCGAGGCAACCGTGGAGGAGGTGGAGCAGACACAGCTTCAGAGCCGCCGTCTCACCTCCTCCGTTGCCGCAGCCGTCGCCGAGGGACTTCAGGGTGGTGGGCGTACAGCAGACCTGCTCACTCGTGCAAGTATAGCGGACGGCAACAGAGCCGTGACAAGTGTCAAAGACAACTATCGCCGAAAGTCCAACGAGATTGACCTCAACAAAGAGGCGACCCTTCTTAACACCAAGGCGCAGATCAGCAGCATTCGTGAAGTGCATAAGCCCTCCTTCCTTGGAACGCTCATGCAGTTTGGTACAGCGTATCTGGGAGCACGGCAGCAGCAGGAGAGCATCGACCTCCTCCGTAAACAGAATGGTGTGGATGGAAATAGAGACTATGTGCCCTATTCCACCCACACCTACACACCGACCACCATCCCGAGCCTCTCTTTTGACATGGGCGACAAAGTGTATAAGGCATACAACCAGCCCTTTAGCTTTGTGTCTTATTTCGGGAAACTCCCGACACAGGCAAAGCCTGTCTTTGACTTCACCTACAAGAACCCATTCAGCCAAGACAAACAGATGATAAACCCATTCTAACGACAGAAGGAGAACACAATGCCAACACCTATATCCGCAGCCCTCGGAACAGAGCGGCAGTTCACACCGCAGCCCGAGCATGGCTACGTCGGACAGTACGTCGGCGTGTCTCCCGTCAACGTCAGCGCAAGCACCGCACACTACGACCAGCTTGCCCAGAACTTCGCACAGCTCGGCGCAGCCCTCACAAGCTATCGTGTGTCTCATGAGCGGTATCTCTCCGAGACGGGACACATCGACAGTGAGCGCATGATCAAGGGCATGACCGAGGCAGACATCAAGAAACTCAACGCTATTGACGCCGCCCAGCAGGAAGGCTTTGCCGACTGCCTCAGCAACCCCTACTTCAAGGCACACGCGGAAAAGCTGCGCGGAGGCTTTTTGTCTACGGTCATGAAAAACCAGTATGACGAGAAGTACGCTCTCACACCAGCCCGCAGTGCCGAGGAGGAAGCCAACCGCTACCGTAAATTCTCGCAGGACTGGCAGCGTGCCAACCTCAGCGGCGACCAAGCCCCCATCAATGAGATTGCCTTTAACACGGGCTTCAATGAGAACCAGCTTGTCAACATGGCAAACCTCATGGGTACATGGGAAAAGAAGAACTACGAGAACGAAGTCACCACCGTTATGGCAGCCTCGACGAGCAAGCTGAACGATATTGTGAAAAACAGTGCGGAGCTCCTTAAAACCAACGGGGAAATGACCGCCAAGACACAGGAAGTCTTTAACGAAGTACGTCTTATGGGACTTCCTCTGCAATACAAGACAAAACTCCTCACGGACTACTGCGAGCAGCTGATAAAGACAGGGCACCTCGACGAAAAGCGTCTCAGTCAAATGATGGATAACATTGTCGTCCAAACAAACCTTGACGGCAGCGAAATGCGTGCGTCTGACCTCCTTCCCATGATGCAGTTCCGTACCATGGCGGCAGAGTACAACCGCCAACAATTCACACAGGCAAAATACGACTGGGTGAAACAGCAGATTGAGCGTCATGACCTCCGCGCCACCATCGGTGACATCGACATAATGACCCCCGAAGAGCAGATGGAATACCGTCCGCTTGTCGCCAAGATCGACGCAGGGATACAGCATGCGGACGCAGAAGCCGCCGCCGAACGCCGTGCACAGATGGCACGCGCCGGACGAACGCGAAGCGCAGGGGGGAGTGGGCGAAACATCTCCGACAGCTATGCTGTGAGTGACATCATCAGCGGGTGGATGCAGGGAAACGATATTGTCAACGGGATGCCCGTCAAGGCATACACCATCGACAAACAAGCCCTCTTTGGCAACGCCTTGCCGCTCCTCCAAAAGTATGTATCAGACGGAGACTGGCAGAGTACCTACCGCCTCATGGATATGCCACAACTCAGCGCTATGCGTGAATCCTGCTCCGCTTCGCTTGCCAACATCCTCGCGGGCATCATGCCCTCCGACGATGGAGGCGTCAACATCGGTGACAACCCGCAGCTTATGAGTTTTGTCTCCGCTGTCATGACGAATCCCGCCGCCGTCGGGCACACATTCGGTGGTGATCTGGCACGCGAGGCATCCACCCTTGCCACATTCTCTACGGCATACGGCGGGGGAGAGTGGGGGAATCAGCAAGCCCTGCGCCTTTATGCAGAATCCCACCAGACAGGCAAAGAGCACCCTGACGTAGATCGGGAGAATGAACGTGTTGCGGGGAACAGCGTGGCAGGATATACCATTGATAACGTCCCCTCTGGCAACTATGGGACGACAGATATAGCCGACCTTGGCTTACCCTGCAACCAGTTTGTCGCCAGTGATGCCACGAAGATGTGGAAAGCCCAGCTCAATGCGGGCATGGCACAGGATACCGTACAGCACAACATCAATGAGATGTTCCGTCAGAACTACACCACATACCATTGGGGCATCTACCCGAACAACGTCACCTACAACATGGAGACAGACAACAATGCCCATTGGTTTGCACAGGCACTCGACCAAGCCATTTATGACACCTGCAAGGATGGAGGAGGCAGCGTAGATTATGCAGCGACAACGATCTGCTACAACCCCGCCGCGAATACCTTCACCTTTTCGTCTCCCACCCTTGGTGTCTCCCAGTCGTACACACAAGACCAGCTGCGTGGAATCGCAGAGCAGCTCTACGCCGACAGTCGCAAAGACGACAGTGGTAGCAGCGGAGCGACAGACCTAGATAAGGACGCCATCAATGCACAGCGTCTCGGGGAGACAGGATTCCTCGGTATGGATGAGCTTGGCGGGATGTAAAGGAAAGGAGAACCATGTTTAACGATAATGAATATAATGCCCGCAAGACGTGGGGCTTCCTCACCCAAGGCTTAGGCCTTGACGACGTGCGGGCAGCCGCCGTTATGGGAAACTTCTCTTGGGAATCCCATTTCAACACCGACGCTGTATCGGGGGATGGATATGAGAGCCTCGGCATCGCACAGTGGACATTTGGACGTAAGGATGCCCTTCTTGCCCGTGGAGGAGAGCCCACCGACATAGACAACCAGTTGGGGCATTTTGGGGACGAGGTGGCAGAGGGCGGCGCACGTCGCTACGCCTACGACAGCCTCCTAAACAATGGTGGAAATCTGGAAGAACTGACCGAAGATTGGTGCAACAAATTTGAGACACCAGACCCAGCGTATGCACATCTGAGCGACAGAATCGAACGCGCCTACTTTTATCTGAATGCGTTCGGTGGAGGAAAAGGACAGACCTTCACCGGCAGCCTGATGGATGTCCTCGCTCCTCTCCACGCGCAAGCATCCCACTATGCCATGGATGGGGAGATGGTAGAGCCTGTCACGGACTACAGCTTTACGCAGCCCGTTCAGACCGCATCCACCATCGAAGCACTCGCGACAAACTTCTGGGACAGCGTCACAGAGAGCGGCATCGCCAAAGCCCTTGAATACGCATGGGGCGGCATCGACCACAGCGGCAAGTGGTGGTTTGAAAAGAAAGACCCCGTCACCCAAGAGGACATCGACTACGTGGCGAACGCCCTCCCGAATGACAAAACAGCCCAACAGTTTGTCTTGCTCAATGGGCGGGACAGCGAAGAAATTCGCTGGCTTGTCAACCAGCAGCTTGTGGAGCAGAATCGCAAAGCCCTTGTGGAGAAGTGGCGGCAGGAGAATGAAAGCAGCATCGCAGGTGCGCTCATGTACGCGGCGGGCGGCGCGGGCTACATCGTAGACCCTCTGAACCTTGTCCCGATGGGCAGCGCAGTCAAGGGCATGCAGATGCTTGGGCGTCTTGGCGGTGCCATTCGAAACGTCGGCAAAGCTCGTGAGATCGCTAAGATTGCAGGACAGGCAGCCTACACCTTGGCAAAAGGAAATGCTCCCATGGGCGCATCCACCATTGTCAATGACTACCTCAAACAGACCTATGGCGGGGAGGACGTACACTATGCCTTCGACGCAGCCGCTGCCATGCTTGCAGGGACAGTGCTCTCTGCGGCGGGACTTGGCGCAGGGAAAGCCTTCAGCCGTCTCGCTTATGGACGCAGGGGAAGCCTCACCGCCCATGTGGCAGAGGTGGCAGACAAAGCAGAAACCAAAGCATACATGGACGCAGCGGGCATAGACACAAATGTTATCCGCAGCGAAACCGTGAAGGAAATGAAAAAACTCCATGACGCAGAGTACGGAAAGCAGATCGGCTCTAAAATCTACGACACATTGGAGAAGAACGGCAGCGTGATCGCCACCACCTACGAAAAGGCAGCAGCCCTTGTGTCTCGTGTGAGCGGACGCGAACTGCCCCGCGACGCCAAGGCGTTTTACGTCCCGAATGAAAACTACACCGTGCTCCTCACGGACAACATCAAAGACCCCGCCCGTGTCGATGCCCTCCTCGCCCATGAGCTTGGCGTCCATGCAGGACTTGAAAAGAGCATCGGCACAGAGAACTTCACCAAACTCATGGAGGATGTCAAGAAGTACATGAACAAGAAGAATCATGTATTCAATGACATTCGCCGCCAGTATGACACACAAGACCCCGAGGAAGTCTTTGCCCATGCAGTAGAGGACGACAAACTGCCGGCAGGATTCCGCAACCGTATCGGGGGCATCATCAACAAAGCCCTCGGCGAACGCGGCAGCAGCGTCACCCTTGACAAAGACGACGTGACAAAATTGCTGCTCGCGCAGAAACGAGAGGCAGACGCACAGCACCTTGGCGTGCACTACAACCCCGATGGCTCGACCGCCTTTGCGGGGATGCGCTTCTCGCGGGACAACCTCTTCAATCCAAAACTCTTTGAGGATCTCTACGAGCTAGACCCCACCATTACCAAAGAGACACAGGCAGCCCTTGGAACGAATGGGGTTGCACAGGGCGTCGGTAAATTCTTGGAGCAGGGTATCTATGGCCTCATGGCTAACTCCAATTCCAACACCGCCCGTGCCCTTGCAGGACATCTCTTTATGGATGCACGCGGTAGAGGACTATCTAAGCTAGAAACGCTTTCCGGCGAGGAGCAGAAAGAAACCATCATCAAGCGTTTGTCTGTCCCGTACCTTGACTACGCCAACGAGCGTCTTGCGTGGATGAATGCCAACAAGAAGATTGACCGCCGCAGCGCACAGCTTGCCTTTGACAGCATGGCAGTGCGCTACTACAACGCGAAGTACGCAGGGAACAAAGCCTCTGCATTGATGGATGTCCCCGAGGAAGTCAAAAAAGCCGCAGAGCACATGCGTCACTATCGGGAAGAACAGATTGACATAGGCAAGCACTCTGCGGACTATTTCGGCGCAAAGACCGACAACCTCATTGAAAAGGAATGGGAAGCCGTTGACGATGAGTTGTGGCGTCAGATTGACGACCACCTCCGCGCGGACTTTCAGGCACACTTCAATTCCTTTGAGGACGCCGCTGACCATCTGCGTGAGTACATCCGCGCAGCCGCGAAGTATGACACCATCAAAGAGGTCATCAATCGCGACGTGCGGATGGAGAACGCCCGCATCAAGGCGAAGAACATCGAGCGTACCGCCAAGGGACTGCCCGAAAAGCCGCTGAAAGAAATGCCCGAGCCCACCGACCAAGACGCAAAGGACTGGCTGGAAAGTCGCCTCGACGATGAAATCGAAAGCATCCTGCTCCGTGATACGGATGAGATTGCCCCAAATATGATTGGGCGTGTCGGTGAACTGAACTTCCTGAAACAGCGCATCCCAATGGATACATCTCTCGAAATGAAGATGAACGCAGGAACACCGAATGAGTTCACCTTCTCCTTTGACAACAACCTCCGCAACTTTGACATGGACGCCATCGTGCAGAAGAACATGCAGCGATTCGGCGGGGAGATTGCCTTTAAGAACGTCTTTCACACAGAGAAAGAATACAAAGAGGCTATGGCAAAGATCGAGAACGAATTGAGCAAAGCCTCCCGTCTCGGCGACGCCAATAAGAGTGTCATGAATGATTATCATGAGATTGAGCGTTCCCTCAAAGAACTGCGTGGATGTCGCCCGCGTGAGGACATACTGACAAAAACCACAGCACTGCTGCGCCTTGGTCTGAACACCTCTTATGTCAAGAATGGCGCAAACATGGGCTTCGCACAGCTTGGTGAGATCGGAGGTGCCATCGCCTATGGCGGCCTACACAACCTCGTCGGTTTCCTCCCCAGTCTCAGTAAACTTGCGCTAAAGGCGCGGCAGGGAAAAGTGAGTGCTGAAGAAGCCATGGAGGCAGAACGCTTCCTGTGCGGAGCGGCCCTTGAGGCAGAGACACACACGATCAACTTCCAAGACAGAGCCATCCACGATGCCTTCACCAAGGACGCAGACCGCATCGGCGGGGCACTCGTGCGGATGAGCGACTGGATACACAACTTGGGGAAAGTTACGTCCACGCTTAACATGCTCCCCAAAATGACCGAAAGTATGTACCGCCACTTCCGCACCGGCTATATCGCCGACGCCGTCGCCTATGCGCATGGCTTCAAGACATTCAGCAGCGTGCGGAATCCCTTCACAAAGGCGAAACTAAAAGCCTCCAACATCACCCCCGAAAAGTTCGACAACATCATGGAGAACCTACGGAAATACACAAAGGTTGATGCGAAGGGCAACATCATCGGGAATGACTGGAAAGCGTGGCGTGAGAACGACCCGCAGAGCTATTTCCAATTCTACGGTATGACACAAACCCATGCAGAACGGGCGATTGTCTCGGGCACAAAGCAGGGCAACAAAAACCTTGTCAAAGCCAACAGCTGGATGGCGCGTGTCTTATTGCAGTTCAAAGACTACAACCTGCGTGCCATCAGCGGTCAGACCATGCGTGCGCTTACCGCCCGTGACCTCGACGATGCAATCGCATTTGGCATGTCTATGGCGACGAACACCGCCGCGTTCATGCTGCGTGCGGGCTTTAAGGGCGCCCTCATGTACGCCGCAGGGAACGCCACAGGAGCGAATGACTACCTCAAGCAACAGTTTGACGAAGGACAGCTCCTCCGTGTGGCTGCCCTGCGCTCTGCCATGGCATCCCCACTTTCTTTTGTCAATGATGCGTGGGAGGCATGGACAGGCGCACCGACCATCCGCACCACCGTTGACCGCAGCACACGTGCACCGAAAGACCAAGATGCCAAAGACAAATTTGGTAATGCAGTTGCACAGCTGCCAGCTATACAAGAGCTTCTTGCGCCAGTGACAGCGGGCATAGGTGCAGCGGGCTTCATGAGTGGCGAAGGAACGCAAAAAGATGTACGTAGGCTATATAATGTATTGCCAATACCTCGCTTTATTCCGTTCATGACCTACATCGACAGCCTCGTCAAAAACAGCGGCGTACCGGAAAAACGCCCTAAGATACAATAAGGAGACACAAGCATTATGCAGCATAAAGCAACCATCTTTTATGAGTGGGAGCAGGGGAAGTCGGCATACAACTTCCCTTTTCCCTATCTCAGCAAACAGTTTGTCAAAGTGCGTGTCGATCACGCCAACGCATCCACCCTTCTGGAATACAACCGTGATTACACCATTGAGGGGCAGACCCTTACACTCACACCCGTACAGCCTTTTGTCTCGGGGGCAACGCTCTGCATCTACCGCCAGACCCCCACAGGCAGCCTTGTGGATTTCAGTGACGGCAGCCTCCTGCTCGCCTCCGAGATGGACAGGCTCAGTACACAGCTCCTTCATGTAGAGGAAGAGAACAGCGACCTCATCGCAAGCACAGGCATGTTTGCGGACGACGACAACGCATGGCAGGGACAGGGGCGGCGCATCAAGAACCTCAGTGACCCACAGAACCCGCAGGACGCTGTCACCTTGAATTACTTGGATAGTATTGATGTTGCTCGACAAAGCGAACTTCAGCGCATCGAAACCGCTGTCCGCACAGACAAAGAAAGTACACTATCTTTCAAGAATGAAGCTGCCTCGTCTGCGCAGGATGCCGCGGCTTCTGCATCTGCCTCCGCACAATCTGCCGCTGCCTCTGAAGGGAGCAGACAGGCGAGTGCGACCATTGAGACTAGCATCACCAACATGCAGACCAATGTGCGCACGATGGAAACACACGTCGAAGC